>SDBT01007954.1_pt1 | contig 17392 bp, 16 predicted proteins | sample 2277101 | NCBI WGS metagenome assembly SDBT01 (sample SAMN10404973, study PRJNA504765) | marine sediment metagenome | isolation source: marine sediment core GS10_PC15, 103 cmbsf | place: Arctic Ocean: Southern Knipovich Ridge | collected 2010 | reverse complement strand
AAGATGGGCAAAAGAAAAAGGGCTTCCTTCATCATTTGGCCATAAAAAAGGAGCTAGCACTTTAACAACTATTGTTAAAGAAGCTTTAAATTTAAATATTAAAATATTAACTGTTTTTGCATTTTCAACTGAAAACTGGAATCGAGCAACAAAAGAAATTAATCAATTAATGAAATTGTTTGAAATGTATTTAAAACAACAAGCGAAATTCATGCAAAAACATGGAGTTAGATTACATGCCATAGGAGATGTTTCAAAATTTTCTAAAAAACTACAAACTGTATTTGAAGATGTTGAAGAAAAAACATCAAAGGGAAAAAAGTTAGATTTAGTTTTAGCTATAAATTATGGTTCTAGAGATGAAATGAAAAGATCTTTTATGAAAATATTGAAAGATTATGAGGATAAAAAAATAAATAAAGAAGATCTTTCTGAAGAAAAAATTTCTTCTTATTTAGATACAGCTAAATTTAGCGATCCAGAACTTTTAATTAGAACTTCTGGAGTAAATAGATTATCAAATTTTTTGCTTTGGCAATGTGCATATAGTGAAATATATATTACAAAAGATTATTGGCCAGATTTTACTAAGGATCATTTAAAAAAAGCTATTTTAAGCTATCAAAAAAGAAATAAAAGATTAAGAGGCGCTTAATTTATTGATTTATTTTATATTAAATAAATATTAAAATAAATTTTAAGTGCAAACTTGAAGGAGCCTCAGTGAAAGATTTCAAAGATTTAAAAAAAAGATTGTTTATATCTTTTTTTGCAATATTATTAGTTGCTTCATTAGTAACTTTTTCTTCTTATTTATTTGTTAAATTTTTAGTAGTTATAGTAATTTGTGCAATTGCTTCTATTGCTACTTTAGAATTTATTGAAATTTCTAAAAAAAAAGATATTATTTTATCTAAAAATCTACTTTTAACATCTTCTGTTTTTTTAGTTATTTCTTTTTTTATTTTATCTATGTATCAAACTTTAAATGTTCTTCCGGTCTTAGTTTTTTTAATATTTTTTATTTTTTTATTTTTTAATGAATTTAAAAAAATTGAAGGATCTATTTCAAGAATTGCGTATTCAATTTTTGCATTGATATTTATATCTGTGCCAATTGGAATGATACTGCCTATTTTATTTATGGATTATTTTGAAATTCAAGATGGAAGATATTGGGTTTTATATATATTATTAGTTACTAAAGTAACAGACATAGGAGCTTATTTTGGAGGGAGACTTTTTGGCAGAAAAAAGCTGCATAAAAAAGTAAGTCCTAAAAAAACAATTATTGGAAGTATATCGGGTATTATCATTGCTGTAATTACAAGCGTTTTACTTTCTTTTTTACATGAAAAAGATGTATTTGATATTTCTTTATTTCAATCTATTTTTTTAGCTCTAATTTTAGCTGTATTTTCTCAATTTGGTGATCTTAGTGAGTCTTTATTAAAAAGAGATGCTAAAATAAAAGATAGTAATGCCCTGCCCGCAATTGGAGGAGTTTTTGATATGATAGACTCTTTAATTTTTAATATTCCTATAATGTATTTATTTTTAATTGGATGATTTTATGATTATAACTATAGATGGACCAGCAGGTACTGGAAAATCGACTATCGCAAAAAAACTATCAGAGAAATTAAAGTTTTCTTATTTTGATACGGGAGCTTTATATAGATCTGTAACTTATGCATTAATAAAAAATAAAATAGATTTTGAGGATACTCAAAAAGTAAGCGATTTTCTAAAAAATGATTTTATATATGAGATAAAAACAATAAATGAAAAAAAATATTATTTCGTTAATGCAGAAGATGTTACACAAATCATAAGATCAAATTATATAACTGAAAATGTATCAAAGGTATCATCAAAAAAATATGTAAGAGAAAAGCTTTTATCTAAACAAAGAAAGTATGCAGAAAAAAATGATGTTGTTTGTGAAGGTAGAGATATTGGAACAGTAGTTTTTTCAAACGCTGATGTTAAAATTTATCTTACTGCAAAAGCATCTATTAGAGCGGATAGAAGATTTAAACAGTTAATAGAAAAACATCCGCAAGATATAGGAACTTTAAATAAAAGCCAGATTTTAGAAGATATAAAAAAAAGAGATGATCAAGACTCTAATAGAACTATTTCACCTTTAAAAAAAGCAAAAGATGCATATTTAGTAGATACATCAAACCTTTCAATTGATCAAGTTGTTAAAAAAATTATAAAAATAATTAATAAATCTAAAAAAATGAAATTTGGATATAGATTTATTAAAGTATTATCAAAAGTTATTTTAAAAGTATTTTATAGATTTAAAGTATATGGACTTGAAAATTTCACCAAAAAAGCAGCTATTATAACATCTAATCATGTTTCATACTTAGATCCTCCAATATTAACAGCAGCTATTAAAGAAGAGCTCCATTTTTTAGCAAGATCTTCTTTATTCAAGGTTCCATTTTTTAAAACTATTCTTAGAAATTTAAATACTCATCCCATTAGTTTTAATGAATCAAATCTGCAAACTTTTAAAACAATTGATCGAATATTAAAAAGAGGAAAAAAAATAGTTATTTTTCCTGAAGGAAGAAGGTCTGAAGAGGGGAATATATCTCCATTATTAAATGGGGTTGCTTTTTTAGTAAATTTAACTAAAACAGACATTATTCCTGTATATATCCATGGAGCTTTTGAAGTTTGGGGTAGAAATAGAAAATTCCCTAAATTATTTGGTAAAATATCTTGTGTTTTTGGAAAGTCAATTAAATATGAAGAATTTGAAAATTTAGAAAGAAATAAAAAAAATGAATATATCTTACATCGAATTGATAATTCCTTTAATAATTTAAAAAAATGGTGTGAAAGTGGGTTTACAGGACCTATTCCTTAAATTCATTGAAAATAAAATACAAATGATTTCATAATGAATATTAATGTATTATTTACATGGGAGGTAATAATGGCACTTTTAGAACTTAATGAAGAAAACTTTGAAAATGAAGTTAAACAAGGCGTTACCTTAGTAGATTTTTTTGCGCAATGGTGTGGCCCTTGCAGAATGTTAGCACCAATAATTGATGAAGTAGCAACTGAAATGAAAGATAAAGCAAAAGTTGGAAAAGTAGACATTGATAAAGAAATTAAAGTAGCAACTGATTATCAAGTAACTTCTGTACCAACTCTTATTTTATTTAAAGATGGTAAGGAAGTAGATAGAATAGTGGGTCTTAGAGATTTAGATGCTATAAAGGAATTTATACAAAAAGCTTTATAAAATGTTAAAGTTTTTACTTTCATTTATTTTTTTTTTAGTAGTAGGAGGACTATTATTACATTATAAAGTAGACCTCCCTTATCTTTTTGCTTGGATTGGTAAATTGCCAGGCGATTTTATTGCAAAAAAAGATACAACAATTTTCTATTTTCCAATAACTAGTGCAGCAGGCGTTGCAATTGTAATTTCAACTTTTTTTTCATCTTTTAAAAAAAATAAAAATTAATTTTAAAAAAATACATTTATATTTCTTTATTTTCAAATCCAATAATAGAATCTTTAATTTATAAATTAAGAGATCCATCTACTAATAAAAAAGAATTTAGGCAGACTTTAGAAAAAGTAGGCGAATATTTAGCATTTTATATTGCAAATGATTTAGAAACAAAAAATCAATCAGTGCTAACTGTAATGAATGAAAATGCAATTCATAAAATAATAGATGAAAAAATTGTGCTTGTTACAATACTAAGAGCAGGTCTTCCATTATTTAATGGAATGCACAATGTTTTTTTGGAAGCAGAAGCTGGTTTTTTTGCAATGCAAAGAAATGAAGAAACTTTAAAAGCTTCAATAGATTATGTAGCTCCAATTTTAAACGATATTGGGTATATTGTTCTTGGTCTTGGAGATGCTGGAGATAGATCTTATGGGATGAAATAATTAAAAAGAAAAATTATTTTGTCTTAAGGCTTCATATAACCCAATAGAAACGCTGTTTGATAAATTCAAACAGCGCTCATTTTCTTTCATTGGAATTGTTACAAACTTATCAGAATATTTTTTAAAGAAAACATCAGGAAGACCAGATGTTTCATTTCCAAATATTAATATTGAATCTTTATTATAATCAACTTCAGTATATAATTGTTTTGCTTTTGAAGAAAAAAAATAAAAATTATCTTTATTTTCCAAATATTTTTCTAAATCATCTATTTTTTCAATTTCAAATTTTAAATAATCTAAAGAAGCTCTTTTTAATTGTCTTTGAGAAAAAGAAAAAGAAGAGGGGGTTACAATTGAAAGATTAGAATTAGTAACGCAGCATGTTCTTATTATATTACCAGTATTTTGTGGAATTTCTGGTTTGAAAAGAATGATTTTCATCTTAAAATTTTTTCACTTTGATCTGCAATTTCTTCATGTTTTGGAAGAATTGAATTAATATCTGATTTTATGATTTCAATATCATAAATTAAAAGTTTATTATATTTAGAATTATCAGTAAGTTCAGGATGTATATACACCCTTCTTTTTTCATTTTCTTGCATGCCAATAATAGATTTTCTCAAACCTTCATCAATTTCATTTAAATCTACTAATTCTTCAGTAGATAAAAAATGAGCATTATTTAAATATTTTCCATTTAATTTGACTATTGGTTTGTTATAGCTTTTTACAATATTTCCATTTCCTTTATTTAAAACTTGATATTGAATTTTTCCATCTTCTAATAAAATAATCTCTTCATTAGTTTTGTTTTTTGATAAAAATTCGTTAGCTTCATTTAAATTTTTCTGTGCAATTACTTTTTCTTCTTTTTTTTGCAATTTTACTAATGCTTTTAAACACTCATCTTCACTAATAGAAAATTCTTTATTTTGCTTTGCTTTTTTTATGCCTTTTACTACCTTTTTTAAATCTAGTTTAATTCCAATATCATCTAAACTTTTTCCTATTATATGACCTATTGCTTCAGATAATTTTTTTATATCTATATCATCTTCATTTGCATAAAGTGAAAATGAAATTAAAAAAATAAAAATAAATTTTTTCATATTACTCCCAAGTAATTTCTTTATTTTCTATTGAAGATATTGATAATTCTTTTAATTGATCATCGCTTACTAAAGAAGGGGATTGCATCATTAAATCTAATGCTTTTAAAGTTTTAGGGAAAGCGATTACATCTCTAATATTATCAGTATTTGAAAGTATCATATTTAATCTATCAAATCCAAATGCTATTCCTAAATGAGGAGGAGTTCCATAAGATAAGGCGTCAATAAAAAAACCAAATTTTTTACTAATGTCTTCTTTAGATAAGTTTAATAGTTCAAATATTTTATTTTGCACTTTACTATCATGAATACGCTGTGATCCTCCAGCTATTTCATAACCATTTAAAACAAGATCATAAGCTTCGGCTTTAACATTTATAGGGTCTGTATCTAATTTGTCCATTTCATCAAAGTGAGGGGATGTAAATGGATGGTGACAAGATTTTAATCTGTTTTCATTTTCATCTTTTTCAAATAGTGGAAAATCAACAATCCATAAAAATTTATAGTCCTTTTCTTTTATCAAATTTCTATCTTTTGCAACTTTTCTTCTTAAATGATCTAAAGCTTGATTTACAATTTCTTTTTTATCGCAGGCAATCAACAAAACATCATTCTCTTTCATTTTGAGACTTTTTGTTAAATCTTCTAGTTGTTTTTGAGTAAAAAACTTTGAAATATTTGATTTTATACTCTCATTTGTAAGTCTAATATTTGACAAGCCTTTTAGATTAAAATTTTTTGCAAATTCTTCATATTTATCTAATTTTTTTCTTGATAAATCTTGGCCGTTTTCTATTATAAAACCCTTGATCGAATTATTATTTTTTATAGCGTCTAAAAAAACAGAAAAAGTTGAGTTTTTTATTAAATCTTTTAAATCTAAAAATTCCATATTATATCTTAAATCTGGTTTATCGCTTCCATATTTATCCATTGCTTCATCATAAGATAATTTTTTAAAAGGAGTTTGAATGTCTACATCTAAACATTTTTTGAAAAGATCTTTTAACATATTTTCACAAAGATTAAAAATATCTTCTTTTTTTGCAAAACTCATTTCTATATCTATTTGAGTAAATTCAGGTTGTCTATCTGCTCTTAAATCTTCATCTCTAAAACATTGTGCTAATTGGAAATATCTATCTGTTCCACCAATCATTAATAGTTGTTTAAATATTTGAGGGGATTGAGGAAGTGCATAATAATTACCTGGATAAATTCTAGAAGGAACTAAATAATCTCTGGCTCCTTCAGGAGTTGATTTACAAAGTATTGGAGTATTCACTTCTAAAAAATTATGCTCATTTAAAAAATTTCTAATTGTAAGCATAGATTTGCTTCTCATTTCAATTTTTTCCATTATCTCTTTTCTTCTTAAATCTAAATATCTATATTTTAATCTAAGTTCTTCACTTGTTGTTGTCTGATCATCAAAAATAGGAAAAGGAGTTGGCTTTGATTTGGATAAAATTGAAATAAAATTAACTTTAATTTCTATTTCTCCTGTTTCCATTTTTTTATTTTCCATACCAGGATTTCTTTTTGAAACAATACCTTTTGCATATATTACCCATTCATTTCTAAGTTGCTTTGCTATTTCTTGTGCATCTGATGAAATATCTGGATCAAAAACTAATTGGCAAAGACCATATCTATCTCTTAAATCTATAAAAATCATAGATCCATGATCTCGTCTTTTATTTACCCATCCACAAAGGTTTACCTCTTTATTAACATCTTCAATTGTAAGTTCTGTGCATGTATGGTCTCTTTTAAACATATTATTTGCCTTTAATTTTATAGTATAAATCTCTTAAGTGTAGTTTTAATTTATCAAATGGAATTTCTTTCTGCTCTCTTGTTTGTAAGTTTTTTAAAAGAGCTTTTTTTTCATTCATTTCATTATCTCCAATGATAAGAGCGTACTTAGCTTTTAATTTATTTGCTAAAGATAAAGATTTTTGAATTTTTCTAACTTCTTTTTCACATTCTACAGAAATTTTATGATGCCTCAATTCTTTTGCTAAAAGAAAAGAAAAGTCTATGCCTTTTTCACATAGTGGAATTATGTGTAAAAATATAACATTTTTATTTTCTATATCAATTTCTTGATCTAACATAGTTTGTATAAGTCTTTCTATTCCACATGCAAACCCAATTCCAGGAAGATCTTCTCCTTCTAAACTTTTTAAAAGTTTATTATATCTACCACCACCACCAAGGGAGTTTTGGGCTCCTAAATCTTCTCTTATAATTTCAAAAACTGTATCATCATAATAATCTAATCCTCTTACCAATTTGGGATCAACTTCATATTTAATTTTTAAAATATCTAAAGTGGATAATAAATTTTCAAATCTACTTTTTGATTCTTTTGTTAAGTAATCTAAAATAATTGGTGCTTTTTTAATTATTTCTTTATCTTTTGGATCTTTACTATCTAAAATCCTAAGAGGATTGGTAGAAAGTCTTTCTTTAGAATCTTTTGATAAAGATTCAAAGTTTGGTTTTAAAAAATCAATCAAAGCTTTTTTATAGTTATCTCTTGACTCAAGATCACCTATAGAATTAATTAATAACTTTAAATTTTTAATTTTTAATCTATTAAATAATTCAAGTAACATATCAATTACTTCAGCGTCATATTTATGATCATTAGATCCTATGCATTCTATTCCAAATTGATGATGTTGACGATATCTGCCTTTTTGAGGTCTATCATATCTAAACATTGGTCCAATATAGAATAACTTATGAATTTTTCTATCATAGGCCATTTTGTTTTCAATAAATGCTCTCATTACAGGAGCTGTCCCTTCAGGTCTGAGCGACATAGATCTATTTGCTTTGTCATTAAAAGTATAGAGTTCCTTAGAAGCTATGTCAGAAGATTCTCCTACACCTCTTAAAAAAAGAGGGGTCTTTTCAAAAATAGGAGTTCTAATTTCTAAATAATTATAATCTAGGGTGATTTTCTTTAGTACTTCTTCTATATATTGCCAAATATAAGATACTTTCCACATTTCATTTTCTGGATATGGAATAATATCAAAAAGTCCTTTAGGGATTTGAAACATAAAATACCTTAATTTATATAAATGCTTATTATAAAGTGCTTTTCAAAAAAAAGCAAAAGTATAAATGAATCTAAAATAAAAGATTTTTTTTATTATTGCCTAATAATAAATATTTTATTAAATAGAGATGTTTGAGATTGAATATATTCTTGTATTCTAATAATTGACCCAATATTTGTTGCTGTTCCTGCACCAAGGTCTAAAATTGTAATATTGTATGGATCTAATAAAAGTTTCCCATTTTTGCCATTAAAAGATTTAGCATTTACTGAATCATCAAAAATTAGATTTTTTCCGGAAATCTCAACAAATCCACCATCTCCAGATTCTATTCCTCCTTTTGCAGAAATATTTCCATAATAAGAAGGGTTATTTGTGATTACTCTATTTAAAAATTTATATTAATTCATTTAGTTCCTTTATGCGTTTATTCAAAAAACTATTTTTGGGATTTTTAAGATGTTCAAAATGAATTTTTTTTAAAATCTCCATGTAAGGAAAAGGAACCCATTTATAACCAGCTAGATTTGATAAATAATATCCCAAATTATATTCCTGATTTAATGGATATGTTTCTAAAGATGTTATAAAGGTTTTAATTTTATTTTTTATTTCATTATTTTCTATATCTAAATTTTCAAAGTCTTTAAGAAATTTTATCCAAATATATGCAAAATAATTTAAAAATTCACCATCTTGGGACAGATCTTTTTTTGATAAATTTTCCAATATCTTTTTCAAAGCAGTTAGATCTTTTAAAAAAGTAGTTTTTTCTAAATACTTTGATTTATTATTGTTTAAAGTAAAGTAATTTAATAACTTAGATACCATGCTTAAAAAAGATAAATATAAAAATATTTTTTTTGAAACAGCTTTGGGTTTTAATTTTTTACTCTCTTCTTTTGATTGTTTTTCTTCTACCCCACTTACTTTTTTTCTTTCAAAGGGATCTATAGGACCTGGATAATTTACCATAAATAAAAATATTTTTACTTTTTTTTCATATTAGCAGATTTCTGATGAAAATTAAAAAGATTATTTTTTAAAAAATTTTTGAATTGACAGATCACAAAAATCTTATTACCCTTTAAAAATAATATTTAATAATAAGAGATAAAATGATAAATATTTTTAAGCCAGCTATTCATATTAAAGAGATAGAAGATGCAAAGGTTGTAAAAAAGAGCTTTAATTATTGGCGCCTTAGAACTTTTTATAGCATGTATATGGGTTATGCTATGTTCTATTTATCTAGAAAAAGTTTTACTTTTGCAATGCCAGCTCTTATTAATGATCTTGGATTTGATAAAGCAGAACTTGGCATTTTAGGAAGTATATTATCATTATCTTACGGAGCTAGCAAATTTTTTAGTGGTATTTTATCAGATAGATCTAATCCTAGATATTTTATGGGGATAGGTCTTATTTTAACGGGTATCTTTAATCTTTTTTTTGGACTTTCATCTACATTTATTTTATTTGCTTTATTTTGGGGGTTGAATGGGTGGTTTCAAGGTTGGGGATGGCCTCCTTGTGCTAAGCTTTTAACGCATTGGTATTCTCAAAAAGAAAGAGGGTCTTGGTGGAGTATGTGGAATACTTCGCACAATGTTGGAGGTGCTATCATTCCTCTTATGGCTGCTTATTTAGCACAAAGTTTTGGATGGAGATTTGCGATGTATGGGCCAGGGTTAATATGTATAGTAGGTGGTCTTTTTTTAATAAATAGACTAAGAGATACTCCAAGATCACTTGGGCTTCCAGTCGTTGAAAAATTTAGAAATGATTATCCTCAAGAAAATCATGAAAAAGAAAGATATCAATTATCTACTAAAGAAATATTATTTAAATATGTTTTAAAAAATAAATATATATGGGCTCTTGCTGGATCATATTTTTTTATATATATAATCAGACAATCCATAAATGATTGGACTCAATTATTTTTAGTAGAATCAAAAGGATATTCTGTATTTGCTGCAGGGACTTGTATTTTTTGGTTTGAAATCGGTGGCTTTTTAGGATCTTTAGCAGCGGGATGGGGATCTGATTGGTTGTTTAAAGGAAAAAGAGGGCCTATCAATGCTTTATTTACTTTTTTTGTTTTGATTGTTATTTATATAATGTGGAAATTTCCAGGTGGTTCTATAATATTTGATGCTGTTTTAATATTTTTAATTGGTTTTTTTATTTTTGGCCCTCAAATGTTAATAGGTGTTGCAGCAGCCGAACTTTCTCATAAAAAAGCGGCAGGTACTGCTACTGGATTTATTGGATGGTTTGCATATATTGGCGCTGCAGTTGCTGGTGGTCCTCTTGGAGCATTTATAAAAAAAAGTGGATGGGAAGGTTTTTTTAAAGTTCTAATTGTTTGTGCTATTATGGCTTTTTTTATTTTACTTCCTCTTTGGAGAGTTAAAACTCATCCTGACTACAGAAAAAAATAGATTTTTTTAATCTTGCCAAAGATAAAATTTATTTTTATAATTAAATTGGTAAGTAGCAAAATAATAATAAAAAATGTCATATATATCTTTACATAACCACAGTGGATATTCGATTTTAGATTCTACTATTTCTATAAAAAAATTAGTAAATTTAGCTTATGAAAATAATATGAGTGCGATTGCGTTAACAGATAGCTATAATATGCATGGCGCTGTTGAATTTTATAAAACATGCGTTGATCAAAATATTAAACCAATTCTTGGATGTGAACTTTGGGTAGCCTCTTCTTCTAGGTTTGAAAAGAAAAAAAAAATAGGCAAACCTTTAGCTTATCCAATAGTTTTACTTGTAAAAAATGAAATTGGTTACAAAAATTTATGTATTCTTTCTTCAAAAGGTTTTTTAGAAGGTTTTTATTATTATCCAAGAATAGATAAAGAACTTTTAAAACAACATAGTGAAGGGCTGATATGTCTATCAGGTCCTGTTCATAGTTCATTAAATTATCAGATAATAAATAGCTCAAAAGAAGATATTGAAAATGAAATCAATTGGTTTAAAGAAGTATATAAAGATGATTATTATTTAGAGCTTCAAAATCATGAAATGAGTAATAGCAATCTTTTAAAAGATGGTATTACAAATGAAAGTTTTGTAATGCAAAAATACGAAGAGTTAATAAAAAGAGAAAAAAAAATAAATGAAACTATTGAAAATTTAAAAAGTAAATATCAAATAAAAAGTGTTGCAACAAATGATGTTCACTATGCAAAAAAAGAAGATTGGAGAGGGCATGAAATATTATTAAATATTGCATCTGGTGAAGCTGTAGAGCTTTGGGAAAGAGACTTAAAAGGAAATAGAAGGGCTAAAACTTTAAACCCTAAAAGAAAACTTTTTGCTTCTCATGAATATTATTTTAAAAATCATGATGATATGGAAAAAATCTTTTCTAAAGAGGCTATTGATTCAACTTTAGAAATAGCTGATAAATGTGATTTTCATTTTGATTTTAAGAAAAAGCATTATCCTATTTTTATACCTCCTGATTTCAAAGATGGAATGGACAGAAAAAAAGCTGCGGAAGATTATTTATATTCTCTTTGCAAAGATGCTATAGAAAAAAGATACACTTTAGAAGCTTTAGAAAAAATAAAAGAAATCTATCCAAACGAAGATCCAATAGATATTGTTAAAAAAAGACTTAACCTTGAATTTGATTTATTAGTTTCTAAAGAAATTTGTGATTACTTTTTAATTGTATATGATTTTATAGCTTGGGCTAAAAAAAGAAAAATACCAGTAGGTCCTGGTAGAGGCTCAGCTGCTGGTTCTATTATTTCATATTTAATAGGAATTACAGATATAGAACCTCTTAGATTTAATCTCTTTTTTGAAAGGTTTATCAATCCTGAAAGAATGTCTTATCCCGATATTGACGTAGATATTTGCATGGATAGAAGATCTGAAGTGATTGATTATACAGTACAAAAATATGGAAGTGATAAGGTAGCTCAAATTATTACATTTGGTACTATGAAAGCCAAAATGGCTATAAAAGACGTTGGAAGAGTTTTATCTGTGCCAATTGCTAAAGTAAACGAAATTTGTAAACTAGTTCCTGATGATTTAAATATAACGATTGAAAATGCTTTAAAAATAGATCCAGAACTTAATAAATTTTATAGTTTGGATGAAGAGGTAAAACAGGTTTTAGATATTGCTAAAACTGTAGAAGGATCAATTAGAAATACATCAACTCATGCAGCTGGAATTATAATTTCTGAAAATTCTCTTACAGAAAACATTCCTATTTGCGTAGCTAAAGATGCTCAAATGGTAGTAACTCAATATTCCATGAAGCCAGTAGAATCAATAGGCCTTCTAAAAATAGACTTTTTAGGATTAAAAACACTAACCTCTATTCAAAAATGTATTGATGCTATTGAAAAATCTGAAAATTTAAAAATCGATTTAGAGAAGTTACCATTAAATGATAAAAATACATTTAATCTTTTAAACAAAGGAAAAACACTTGGTGTATTTCAGCTAGAGTCTTCAGGAATGCAAGCTTTGGCAAAAGATTTAAGATTAGATCGTTTTGAAGAAATTATAGCTGTTGGTGCCTTATATAGACCCGGTCCGATGGATATGATTCCATCCTTTATAGCAAGAAAACATGGGAGAGAAAAAATAGAGATTGCTCATCCGTTAATGAAAGATATCTTAAAAGAAACTTATGGCGTTATGGTATATCAAGAGCAAGTTATGCAAATAGCATCTAAAATTGCTGGATATTCACTTGGAGAAGGCGATGTTTTAAGAAGAGCGATGGGTAAAAAAGATCACAATGAAATGCAAAGACAAAGGGAAAAATTTGTAAAAGGATGTGTAAATAATAATATATCTAAAAATATTGCAATTACAATTTTTGATAAAATTGAAAAATTTGCATCATATGGATTTAATAAATCTCATGCTACAGCTTATGCATTTATTTCTTACGTTACAGCCTATATGAAAGCAAACTATACATCTCAGTGGATGGCAGCTTTGCTTACATGCGATAGATATGATATTTCTAAAGTAGCAAAGTTTATAAGTGAATCGAAATCTTTAAATATACCAATCCTTCCACCAGATGTTAATGAAGCGGAAGATGAATTTTTAGCAACGAAAAAAGGTATTAGATTTGCTATGAGTGCTATTAAAGGAATAGGCTCAAATGTTGTTGAAGAAATAGTAAAAACAAGAAAGAAAAAAGGGGCATTTAAAGATTTCTATGATTTTATAAAAAAAGTAAATTTATCAAAAATAGGAAAAAAAACAATAGAACTTTTAATAGATGCAGGAGGTTTTGATTTCGCATCTTGGACAAGAGATCAAATGAAAGTTAGCATTGAACCAATGTATGATAGCGCTAGTAAAGAGCAAAAAGAAAATGCAAAAGGAGTTATGAATTTCTTAAATATGTTAGATAAAGATAAATCTAATTTTACAAATCCACCTACTATAAATAATGTTAGAGATGAACTTGAAGTGCTTCAAAAAGAAAAAGAACTTTTAGGATTTTATTTAACTAATCATCCCATGGATAAATATACTAATCTTCTAAAGCAGTTATCATGCGTTCCATTAAAAGAAATAGAATCTATGCCAGATAAATCGGTTGTAAGAATAGCTTTTATAATTGATGATGTAAAATTTAGAATATCAAAAAATCAAAGGAAATTTGCAATACTTACCATTTCAGATGGAATGAATAAATTAGAAGTTCCTATTTGGCCTGAATTATTTTCACAAAAATATCTTCTTTTAGAAGAAAATAAATTAATCTATTCAGTAATTAGCATAGATAAATCATCGTCCACACTTAGAATAAATTGCAAATGGTTAGATGATTTAACGAAAGCAGACAATAAAATGATTAAAGAATGTGATTTAATGTATGATAAAATAAAAAATAATATAAAATTTTTTGATAAGAAAAGAAAAAATGGTTTTAATAATAATAACAAAAAAAAAGAAATTAAAAAAATTATGAATACATTAAAAATAAAAGTTGACGCAGATACAGTAAAACTTTCAAGTATTTTAAAGTTAAAAAAACTTTTTAAAACAAGCCCTGGAAATGCTGCAATTGAAGTTGTATTTAGCTCAAAGGATAAACAATTAAAGGCTTATGAAGTAGATCCTTCTTATAAGGTTAGTATAAATGATCAAATGTTAGATTTAATCCGAAATATTGAAGGTGTGATTGCCTTAGACGTTTCTTGACAAAATCGTGATTTTTTTTTAAATTGTTATCCATTAAAGGGATAGTACCATGAAAATAAAAAAATATTTATTGCTTTTTACAGTTTTTTCATCTTTTGCATTTGCTCAAGATCAATCAAATGAAATGTCAGCGCAAACATATTATACTTATGCAAGCGAAGCTTTTAATAATGAAAATTGGATGAATGTTATTAACTATTCAAAAGTTTTAGTTAAACACTATCCTAATAGTCCACTTACAAAAGAAGTTTCTTTTTATTTAGGAGTGGCATACTTTAATTTAAAAGACTTTGAACTTGCTAATAGATATTTTTCTAGATATTTAAAAAATGAAAATTCTCCTAGATTTTTTGAAGAAGGGCTAATGTATAAATTTGAAATTGCACAAAAATTTAAAAATGGTGCAAAAAAACATGCTTTTTCTTCAAGCTCTGGTCCTAAAGTAATTAATGCTAGTGAAGACGCTTTAGCTATATTCGAAGAGATAATAAATACACTTCCAAATCATGAACTTGCATGTAAATCTTTATTTGAAAAAGCTCTTTTACAAATCACTTTTGAAGATTACAAAGAAAGCATTGATACTTTTAAAACCTTAATCAATAAATTTACTAAAAATGAACTTGCAATTCAAAGTTATGTTGAAATTTCAAAAGTATATTTAAAACAAACTACTGTTAAACATCAAAACTTAGATGTTTTAGAGGCGGCTTATCTAAATTTATCTAAATTTGAAGAGGCTTTTCCAGAATCTGAAAAATTAAAAGAAACCAAAAAAAATATTTTTAATATGGAAGAAAAATTTGCTAAAGGTTTTTTAGAAATAGCAGATTTTTATTTAAAAACTAAAAAACTAACTGCATCTAAAATGTATTATGCAAAAATAGTAAATCAGTTTCCAAATTCTACTTTTGCAATAAAAGCTCAAACAAAATTAGATAAAATAGAAAAAAATGAGAAATAAAAAAAAAATCTTTTATTTTTTTACACTACTTTTTTTTCTAAATAGTTGTTCTTATCATTTAGGCAGGAATGAAGATTCTAAAATTTCAACTGTAAGTGTTCCTTATGTTAAAGGAGATTTTTCAGGTCTTTTTACTCAAGAAGTTATAAGACAAATTTCAAACACCCCATCTTTAACGTATAGATATTCAAATGCTGATTCAAAACTTAAAATAGCAATTATTGATAATAAAGTTGATCAAATAGGATATAAGTATGATAGAGATAAAAAAGATCAAAGAAAAAAAAATATAAGGCAAACAGAGAGCAGACAAACAATCACTGTAAATATAGAACTTATGGATAATAAGACAAATGAAACGATTTTAGGCCCATATAAAATTTCAGCAGATGAAGCTTTTGATTATGTAGACCAAGATAATTTAAATGATTTATCTTTCGTAGATTCAAATGGTAATAGAGAAACAGTCTTGGCTTTTTCATTAGGACAATTAGAGTCTTTTGAAAATGCTAAAGATGCATCTCTAAAACCAATATATATTCAACTTGCTCAAAAAATTGTAGATGCAATTTCTTCACAATGGTAAATATAAAAGTAATATCAAAAGTTACTTTATATGGAAAAAAAATCTTTTTTTGCAAAATTAGAAAATTTATATCCTATGCTTATATGGATAAGAGAAAGAATTTCTAAATACTTTGCTCAAAAAGACTTAGAAAAAGTAGAACTAGCATGTGAAGAGGCTATCGTTAATATCATTAAACATGGATATAAAACATCTATTAAAAGAATTTCAATTTCAATTGAATTAAATGACTTTGTAGATATTACTTTTAAAGATACAGCAAAAGCCTTTAATCCTCTTAAACATAAAAGAAAAAAAATTAGTAGATCTATTAAAAATAAAAAAGTAGGGGGCCTGGGCATTCATTTAATGTTAAGTTTGGTTGATGAAGTAACTTATGATAGAAAGGATTTACATAATATCTTTACCCTTAGAAAAAAAAGATCAAAAAATTATTAATAAATAAAATTAATATCTAATAAGTAACCATTAAATGTTTATATTAAAACAGATTTAATTAATTTGCTTCAAAAGTAAAAAAAGAAGGAGAAATTAACAATATTTATTGATTTTTTTCTATTGCAGTTAGAGTAGCTTCTGTCTCTAACATATCAAGTAGATAGTACTGTAGTACTTTAAGGACGTATTTAGGTGTATTGTATACACCAGATGTAGTAAACACGATTTCAAGTGAATTTTTATCTTCAGCATTTAAAGCAATTAAAACATAAGTAACAGGTATTTCTTGTTCAGTTTTTGGTACTATCCAAACAACAAATTGTTCATTAAAAAGAGTAACTTTTTCATTGTTTTCTATTACATGGAAATATTGAGTAAGATCTTCTGGATCATCTTTTATTTGATTTGCACTATCCAATAGCTTTAAATCATAAAGAAGGTTTAAATCTACATTTATAACCCCATCATGTGCTACTTCGCCTAAATTTGCTATATATTGAGTATACAGCGTTTCAATTTCAGCTGGATTCAACATTTTTTAAATCTCCAAATAGTTCTTCCCCTAAATTGATTTTAGACTTTTATTACAACTAGCGTCAAGTAATACTTTTAAATTAAATAATATATTAAGATATCTTATTGAAGTTTAATGATTTTTAAGATAATTTTTATATAGTTAATATTATAATATTTTAATCTATTAATATTTGGAAGGAGATTAAATAAAGTGAATTTCAAAACATCTCTAGTTATTTTTATTTTTTTTATTAATTTATCTTTCTCAAATTTAAAAGAAATTGAAGTTAACGCTAAATATGCAATTTTAATTAATGCTAAAAATAATAAAGTTTTATATGAAAAAAAATCTAAAATTCCAACATATCCAGCGAGTATCACTAAAGCAGCTAGTGTTTTTTATATTCTTAATAATCATGAAGATAAATTAAATAATTTCCATATTCCAACGAAAGATGCCCTAAAAATTATCAGTCCTGAAAAAATAACAAGTAACTTAAAAAATAATCAGCCATATATCTTAGAAAC
>SDBT01007953.1_pt1 | contig 17392 bp, 14 predicted proteins | sample 2277101 | NCBI WGS metagenome assembly SDBT01 (sample SAMN10404973, study PRJNA504765) | marine sediment metagenome | isolation source: marine sediment core GS10_PC15, 103 cmbsf | place: Arctic Ocean: Southern Knipovich Ridge | collected 2010 | reverse complement strand
TGACTGCGTTGCGCTTGATTCGAGTGCTCGACGTACTGCACGAGCACGCCTCCGCGCTCGAACCTGCGCGCGCCTTGTCCTCGCGGCCCTCACGCCCGCTCGCTTCACGACCCGTTGAGAAATCCAGGCTAGGCTGAGACATGCAGAAAGCCCCCGGGAACAGCGCCCCGGGGGCTTTCCTCGTCTCAGGTGTTCGTGGACGTTACTCCTCGTCCATGAACGGGTAGCCGAAGTGCGTCGGTGGCACGAAGGTCTCCTTCACCGTCCGCGTCGATACCCAGCGCAGCAGGTTGATCATCGAGCCCGCCTTGTCGTTGGTGCCCGAGGCTCGGGCGCCGCCGAAGGGCTGCTGGCCGACTACCGCGCCCGTGGGCTTGTCGTTGATATAAAAGTTGCCCGACGAGTGCCGCAGCGCCTTGGTCATCTTGACAATATCTCTGCGGTCCTGAGCGAAGATGGCGCCGGTCAGCCCGAACGGGCTGGTGGTATCGCAGAGCTCGAGCGCGCCGTCGATATCGTTGTCCGGGTAAACGTAGAGCGTGAGGACTGGACCAAAAATCTCCTCGGACATGAGGCGTGATTTCGGGTCAGTGCTCCTCACCACGGTTGGTTCGATGAAGTAGCCAGTGGACTTGTCGTAGCCTCCACCGCAGACCACCTCATAGTTGGAGTCATTGTTCGCCTCGTCGACGAACCCGCTGATGCTATCGAATGCTGCTTCGTCGATGACCGCGCACATGAAGTTGGTGAAATCCATGGGCGAGCCCATCTTGATCTCCGCAACCTGCTCCACGAGGCGGTCGCGCAGATCGGGCCACATCGATTCGGGGATGTACGCTCGCGAAGCGGCCGAGCACTTCTGACCCTGGTATTCGAAGGCGCCGCGGATCAACGCGGTTGACACCGCCTGCACGTCCGCCGACGGGTGCACGAAAACGAAGTCCTTGCCTCCGGTCTCGCCGACGATGCGCGGGTAGCTCTTGTAGTGGTCCAGGTTCTGGGCGATCGTCAGCCACATCCACTGGAAGGTGGGAGTGGATCCTGTGAAGTGCAGGCCGGAGAACTCCTTGCTGGCGAAGACCGGATTCCCCACCGAAGCGCCGCGCCCGGGGACGAAGTTGATGACGCCGGGAGGCAGCCCCGCCTCCTCGAGCAGCTTCATGAGGTAGTAGTTCGACAGTGGCGAAGTCGAGGAGGGCTTCCACAGCACCACATTACCCATGATCGCCGGGGCGGTCGGAAGGTTGGCGCCAATCGACGTGAAGTTGAAGGGCGTGATGGCGAACACGAAACCTTCCAGGGGTCGATACTCCACATAATCCCAGATCCCTGGTGCCGATCGCGGCTGCTCGGTGTAGAGCTGCCGCATGAAGTGGGCGTTGTACTTCCAGAAGTCGACAATCTCGGCGGCTGCGTCGATTTCCGCCTGGTAGGCGGTCTTCGACTGGCCCAGCATGGTCGAGGCGTTAATGGTGTCGCGCCAGGGGCCGGCGAGCATGTCGGCGGCCTTGAGGAAGATCGCCGCGCGCGCCTCCCAGTCCATCTCCGACCAGTCCTTCCATGTCTCCTGGGACGCCTGAACCGCCTGTGCACAGATCTCCGCGGTGACCTGATGACAGACGCCAAGCGAATGGCCGTGGTCGTGCGGGCACACGACCGGCATCGTGTTGCCGGTGCGCATTTCCTGCCCACCGATGATCGCGGGAATATCGACCTGTTCGGTGAGCATCTGGTCGAGTCGCTTCTTCAAGCTGGCGCGCTCAGGCGAGCCTGGCGCGTAGTTCAGGACGGGCTCGTTTCCCGGGTCGGGAATTTGGATGATGCCGTTCACGGTGACTACTCCTTGCGTCGGTTACCCCCGAGAGCACGAGGGCTTCGATGGTGATTTCGGCCTGCGCCGGTATCGCCTGTGTGGCTCCCTATCATACGGGATGAACGCGTCGGTTGCCGCGAGGGGATAAGCAGAGCAGGACAGAAGAATACCGGGCGCCGAGGTGAATGCCCCGGCGCCCGTATCTTGTTCCAAGATGTCCGGCTCGCCCGTTACGCCGCGGCGCCTGGCATCTGCACCCTTGGCGGCGCAACCAGACCCACTACACTTTCACCACGGCCTGCTAGAGCCTATTTTCTCTCCATGAAGTCGGCGTACTTCTTGATTGACGCCCACTGGCCTTCAGGATGGAAGCCGGCCTCCTCCAGTACCTTGTGGGCCTTGCCGCTGCCCAGGAAGTGCCCGCTGCTGAAGGCATTTACCGAGTGGGCCCGACCTTCCGCCGAGGTGATCCACCGGTACAGCGTCGGCAGTGTCAGACCGGTCATGCCCATCGCTTCGGCGGCCAGCTCTGCCGGGTAGATCTCGTCCTGCCGCTCCTGCGGCAGCAACGAGAAGAGCTCGGCGCTGGTCACGTAGAAGATGTTCATGTTGAGACCGGCCTCGTCGATGCGCGGCAGGACTTCATGCACGAACGTGTTCGTCATACCGCTGCCCTGCAGGACGAGTGTCCCGTGGTAGGGCTGCTTCGACGGATCCGCCTTGCGGAACGCGTAAAGACCCTCGACGGCGGCGGTCGCCGGCGGCAGGTTGAGGGCCACACGGTCGACGATGGTTTCGTTCGGGCGCGTCACGAACGGAGCGATGACTGCCGGCCGGCTCTTCAGCGCTGCGACCACCATCGGGTACAGCTCCTGGGGATCCCAGGGAGTCAATGTGATCATGATTCCCGGCGGGAAGTTCTCCTGCAGGAGTTGCAATGCCTGCGGATCGGCATGGGTCGGGCCGTCCTCACCTGTCTTCAGGCCGGCATGGGCGCAGACGATGAAGAACGGGTTGAAGGGCACGCCGAGGTAGTCACGGCGCGCCTGCTGGCCGATGCCGTGTAGGCGGGCAGAGATGTGCTGCAAGGCCGCGATAAAGGCGCCGTAGGATGAGCCGGCGCCGATGTCGGTGCCGTATGCCGAGATCCCCGACATGAACGCACCGATGTTGTCCTCGCAGATGCCGCCGGCAGCGATCAGGCGGGAGTCTGGGTTCGTCACGGCGTTGTAGAAGCCTTGGGGGAACTGCTTGCCTACCATCGAGATGCTCGTCGAGCCCATCAGGTCGGCGGAGGCGGCCACGAAGCCACCGTGCGTCACCTGATTCAGGTTGTCGAGTGTCGCGCCGAGAGCGCCACGCAGTGTTTGCGAGCTGCCGGGCTCGTAGATCAGATCGGCGGGAATCTCCTCCGCCTTCACCTGATCGGTGTAGAGCGCCCCCAGGTCGGGGCAGCCGTCGCGCTTCTTGCGCCCGAGGCCGGTGAGCCGTTCGTCCGCCGCCGCGAGCTGGCCGGCGAAGAACTCCGCGATCTCCTTGTTGTCCTCGAGGATCCGGCGAACGGTCATCAAGGTATCGAAGAAGTCCTGCTCCACGACATCGGGATCGCTCGAGGCCTCCGGGTGTGGAAATTTGATGCCGAAGCGCTCCTCGGCCGGGACCAGGGTGTTGAAGTATCCCTCACTGCAGAACTTGTGGCCGCCACCGTGTGATGCCTTGCCCTCAATGCCGTACAGCCAGCCCTTGATGGTGCGGTAGATGATGGCGGTCGGTTGATCGTTGATGCGCTCCTTGGCAATCTGTTGCGCAGCGAGCACCTGATGGAAGTCTTTGCCGTCTTCGACGAACAGCACGTTGAAGTCGTGCAGGTAGCAGAGCTCGGCCGGATCCCACTGCACGTACTCGCCGACCGTGTCGCCATCGCGGCACACCACATTCGAGTCGATGGAGGCCTGGTTCCAGTCGAGGTGGAGCTTGATGTTCCAGAGGTTGCCGGACGAGGCGGTTGCCAGGGCTTCGGAGACGCGCCCCGCGGTCATGCCTCCCTCGCCTTCGAGAACGTGAACGAGTGGCGCGTCCTGGCCAAAGGTGTCCATGGCGCCGAAGCCGAGCCCGAAGCTCGAGGGAACTCCCACTCCCGAGGCGCCCGTCGACAACTTGACGAACGGAGCCAGCGGCGTGGGGTGACCGTCGAGCGGCTTGGCGTTGTACTTGGCGAATAGCGGCGTCTCTTGGGTGGGGTTGCGGCGGAAGCCGAGCATGTCCTCGAGGCGTAACTGGCGGGCCGGGTCTGGAAGCATGTCCGGGCGGCCGACCCTGGCGCACTCGTTGCGGAGCGCCCACATGCTGTACAGCCCCATCGCCTTGTGACCGGCGGCATAGGACAGTAGGTCGGCATCGGGAGCTTCCGGGTCGCCGATGCGGTAGTCCATCGTCGAAAACAGCAAGGAGGCGACGATGCGGCCGGAGGAGATGCTGCCGCCCGGGTGACCGGACAGAGGAACGAAGTTGAAGAGGATCCCGCACAGGGTGCGGTAGATCAGGTCGTAGTCCTCGTACAACCGGATCGTATCCTCAGGAATATCGAAGCTGTCGAGCTCGGAAAGGACGTCGAGGTAGACGCCGCGCCGTGGGCCGAAATCGAGCTTCCCGAACGGTAGATCTTTCATCAGAGGAACCTTTCCTTCGCGGAGCAGAAGAGGTGTCGGCGGCAACTGCAAACGCAAGCATTATACGGTATTCGGACATACGTGTCGCTTGACCGATGGGTCGGGTTGGACCGCTGCCCAGAGTCTCGGAGTCAGGTCAGCCGACGTACTCGAAGATCGTCTCGAGCGGCTCCCCGAAGACCCTCGCGATGCGGAAGGCGAGGGCCAGGGAGGGCACGTACTTCTGTTGCTCGAGGGCGATGATGGTCTGGCGCGTGCAACGGGCCCGGTCGGCGAGCTCCTGCTGCGTCATTTCGCCATGCTCGAAGCGGAACCTGCGCACCTGGTTGCGGATCTCAGCTTTCGCCATCGCCGAAGTTCCCGATGTCGAGGATCAGCGTGCTGATCGCCGTCGACAGGTAGACGAAGATCATGGTGCTGTAGGCAAGAAACCACATCCAACCGACCGGTACGGCTCCCGGCTCCCGGTATGCTTCCCATAGGCCGATGCACACGAGGAAGACGTATAACGCAACCGTCGTCAGCCCGATGAGGTTGGCCTTGCGCGCCAGCCGGTCATCTCTCTCGTCACAGACCAGGTGCTCGGCACCGGGTTGGGCACGTGTCAGGTACAGCATGATCGGGGTCCCGAAGACGCCGCATGCCAGGAAGATCGCACCCGCTGCAATCCGGATGCTGTCGTCTGCGAACGTCTCGACCCCGCCGGAGAAGAAGAAGGTCGCCAGAAACCCGGCGGCCACGGCCGTCCAGATCGCCACGGTGCACATCGCGCGCCCTGGCGCACGCGCAGCCACGACCCGTTGAGAAATCCAGGCTAGTGGCCGCGGCCCCGGCGTGCTCCCCGGGTCAGCTCGACAGGCAACGGCGGGCGAAATCCTTCTCAAACAGCTCATTGGTTGCATAGGTGCGACCAAGAACTGCCTCCCAAACGGCCGTCGTTTCCATGCAGAGGTAGAAAAAGACGTCCTTCTGCCATGGGCGGAGGGCGCCGTACAGATGGCGGAACATCTCGACCTTCAGCTCCTCGGGATAGGTCAGCTTGCCGTGCGGGTCGGGGACCATCTGCATCTGCAGGACCTTGGTTTCGCCGCCGCGCTTGCGGATCTGTTGGACGACGGGCCGGATCAGGGTCATTGAGCCTAGGGAGACAAAAGCCACCTGGTCAGGAGTGAAATCAGAGACTAGCGAGGCGGCGACATCGCCGTATTCGCCGCGCCAGTCTCGGTAGTAGACCATCGGGTGGAAATGGAAGGCGACGCGGCCGCCGCTTTCGGCCACGGATCGAGCAGCGAGCAGTCGCCGGCGGAGCGACGCGGCTCCGTGCTCCTCGTTGCGAATGATCGTGTCGGTGTTGAGCGACCAGCTACAGACGACATTGGCGGGAATGTCGTGGGAGAGTAGCGCGTCGACGTTGTCGGACTTCGTTTTCAACTCCAGCAGCACGTTGGGGTTTTCAGCCGCGAACTCCAGCAGATCCTCGAGGATGCCGCCGCGGTCTCCCCAGACGAGGGAATCCGACGCCTGTCCGGTTCCGATGTGGTAGAGGCGATCGGGCTGCAACTCGATCTCGCGGAGTCGATCTGCCAGGTTTGTCTGCATCTCGGCCACGTCTCCATAGAAAGTCTGAATGGTGCAGTAGCTGCAGGAGAAGGGGCAGCCCATTACCGCGTCGATGGTGTGGAGGCCGCAGCAAACGGTCCTGTCGGAATAGGCGGCACAGCGGCCGAAGAGCGCGCGCTCAGTGGCGCTTTCCGCGAGACGAACGGTTCGGTGGGCAGGCCCCCCCAGCGGATCCTCCGGGTAGGTCTTCTCGCCGCCTGCCAGCTCGGCCATCAGGCGGTCCAGCTCCCGCAGGAGTGCCTTCTTGCGCTCCCTGCCGGCGCCGGAGACGGTCGTCTCCGCCTGTTCCCACAGCTCCTGCAGGCTCGCCTCTCGCCACATCTCGAGGTCCCGCCCTGCCTGCGAGACCATGCGTAGCTCCTGAAAGCTGAACCGGTACGTTAGCGCAAGCTGCCGCACGAAAGCCCGTGCCTCGGGGGCCAGCACCGTGAGCAGGGTATCGTCCTGCATCCCGTCCAGCTTTTCGTCATATGCGGGGCGCTGCTTCATTTTCTGCCTTCTGGCTCAGCCGGCGATCAGATCTTGCCTGGACTTCTCAACGCCACCCGTCGAAAAGTCCAGGCTAGAGTCTATGATTGTGCCATCCGGAAGTGCCCGTCGCCGCAACGGGCCTGAGTCTGACCTCCCCGCGGCGGATGGCCCTGCCGCCCAGTCCCAGCCAATGGGGATGATGTGACCTCACGCAAACGCCTCGCCTATAAGGCATCCAGGCTTGTCATCCCGGTCAATCTCGGGACGCCACGGGAGCCGTCTCCCGAGGCCGTGCGCTCCTTCTTGGCGGAGTTCCTGTCCGACCCGGCGGTTGTCGATCTTCCGTCATGGCTGTGGAAGCCTATCCTGCACGGCATCATCCTCAAGAGCCGGCCCCAGCGAGTAGCGGCGCTCTACGGTGATATCTGGACCGCCGAGGGATCGCCTCTCGAAGTTGATACCCGCCGCATTGCTGCCGGCCTCCAGAGTCTGTTTGACGCTAGCAGTGACGCTAGCAGTGACCCTCGCAGTGACGCTAGCAGTGACGCCGGCAGTGACCCTCGCGACGCCCCTCATACCGAGGTGCGATGGGCCTACCGCTACGGCCGGCCGTCGCTCGCCTCCTGTTTGGAGGAAGGACTAAGGAGTCAGGACGCGGAAATCGTGATCCTTCCGCTTTATGCCCAGCGCACTAGCTCTACCACCGGCACGGTCGTCGATGAGGTCCGGTCCCTGGCCCGCGGCATGGACATCGATGATCGCCTGCGGGTGGCTCTGCTGGAGCCCGACGACCGTGGCTACGTAGAGGCCAACGCCGCCTGCTTCCAGCGAGCCTTGCGGGGCGAATCCTGGGCGCCCGAGCACCTGCTGATCTCTTTTCACGGCATCCCGGCCCGCTATGATCGACGCGAGGGCGAGCAATACAGCCGCGACTGCACGCGCACGACCGAGACGATCCTCGAAAACCTCGGATGGGATCCCGAAAGAGCCACTCTCTGCTACCAGTCGAAGTTCGGGCCCGAGCGCTGGCTGACCCCATCGACGGCGAACCTGCTGAAGAGACTGCCGGCGAAGGGTGTTCGTCGACTCGCGGTCATGACCCCGGGCTTTCTCACAGAAGGCTTGGAAACGATCGAGGAGATCGGCATTCAGGGCAGAGAGACGTTTCTCGCTGCCGGCGGAACGCATTTCCTGCGCGTCCCAGCCACCGGTGACCACCCTGCGATCCTGGAGTCGCTTGTCCGGCTCGCGGCAGGTGGTTCCGACACACTCCTTGTAGGGAAAGTTCCTCCCATGACATTCCTGTAACATTTGGCTCTGGGGGTTGTTCTACCCTGGGCTCCTCGGGGCTTGGCGTTGCGCCATGCGAGGCGCCCGTGCACGGAAGGCATAAAGGAACAGATGGATAGAATTGGCTTGCTCGGGATTCGGCGGGGAGCCGGACAATCCGCCGACCTGGTGCCGTTCACCATTCCTGTCGAAGAGCGTCGAGGCGCTCTTCCCGGGATTCGCGAGGCCGTGGGCGCCCGGGAGCTCGTCTACCTGGCTACCTGTAATCGGGTCGAAGTGGTCTTCGTGAGCGAGCCAGGTGTACCTCTAAGCGAGTATCGTCCGCGCATCTTCGCAGCGATCACGGGGCGAGAGCCCAGCCCAGGTGAGGCCGAGCGCACCTTCAACATGTGGGCGGGGGAGGGAGCTGTGGAGCACCTTTTCTTGGTGGCGGCGGGGCTCGATTCTTCCCTGGTTGGAGAGACCGAGATTGTCGGCCAAATGCGCACCGCGCTGCAGCTCTCGCGTGACCTCGGTATCAACGGTCCACGTACGGAATGGGCCTACGAGGAGGCCTGGAAAACTGCCAAGCGGGCACGTCGTGCGAGCTCGCTAGGAACCGGGAAGTTGTCGCTCGCCGAGATCGCCCTTCAGCACGCCCGCGAAAAGCTCAGCAGCCCCGCCGCAACGGTCGGTCTCGTGGGCGTCTCGCCGATGACCGAGCGCTGCGCCCGTAAGCTCAGCGAGCGAGGAACCCCATTCATCGTCTTTAACCGCAGCCTGGAGCGTGCCGAGGATCTGGCACGGGAGTTTGGCGGGGAAGCGCGCGGCCTCGAGGGAATTGGCCACGGTACCGACATTCTGGAAGTCTTGATCCTCGCCACAGGAGCCCCTGAGGCCGTGCTGGGGAGAGCCGACCTCGAGATGCTCGCCGGTCGTTCCAACCCCGGGCATGCGCCCCTTCTGATCGACATGGCCAACCCTCCCGATGTCGACCCGCGAGACGCGGCTGCGGTCGGACTACAACGGATTGGCCTCGACGGGATCTTGCTGGAGGCGGAGGAGCACCGATCGCGCCGCCTCGAGCACGCCGCCGCCGCTCGCGAGGTGGTGGACCAGGCGCTCGTCCATTTGAACCGCAAGCTGCTCGATTCCGCTTTGGGCCCCATGTTCGCAGCCATGCAGGAGCGCTACCGGGCGACGGCACTGGAGGGCGTCGAGCGGCTTTTCGCGCGGCACCTCCCCGAGCTCGACGAGGATCGGCGTGAAGACGTGCGCCGTTGGGCACAGACGCTGGCCCGCCGCATGGCCCACGTTCCCACGGTTGGCCTGCGTGCGCTCGCAAAGGAGGTCGGGTTCAGGGCCGTCGAGACCTTTTTCAGTGCAGCTGATGAGAGCCTGGCGCGCGAGGTGGGCAGCCTGGCTCACTCCGACGAACGGCCCTCACCGGCAGCGGATAGCCCCAGCGCTGCAGTCGACGAGAAGGTGTCGTGATTCGTCTAGGAACCCGCGGCTCTGCGCTGGCGCGCACGCAGAGTGGGGATGTGGCCCGCAGGCTCGCGGCTGCCGGCCACGAAATCGAGATCCATGAAATCCGGACAGCCGGCGATCGCGACCAGCGCTCGCGTTTTTCAGAGGTTGGAACTGCCGGCATCTTCGTTCGTGAGATCGAGACGGCATTGCTCGAGGACCGAATCGACATTGCGGTGCACAGTTGCAAGGACCTGCCCTCGATGTCGCCGGAAGACCTGGTGATCGCGGCCATCCCCGAGCGCCTCGACCCAGCCGATTGTCTGATCGCGCGACCGGAAAGTGTCGACGCAGCCCGCCCGGTCCTCAACCTCCGTTGCGGCAGTCGTGTCGCCACTGGTTCCTCCCGGCGCCGGGCCCTGATCGAGGAATTGTGCCCCGACATCGAGCTTCTGCCGCTGCGGGGAAACGTGCCGACTCGCCTGGCGAAGCTGCGGGAAGGACCAGCCGACGCCATCATATTGGCAGCGGCGGGGCTGGCTCGCCTCGACCGGGATCCCGAAACCAGCAGCGCCGTGGCTCGAGATGACTTTCACGAAGCCCGGCTCGACCCGCGCGTCTTTGTGCCGGCGCCGGGGCAGGGTGCGATCGCGGTGCAGTGCCGTGCTGGCGATGCCGAGCTCCGCGAGCTACTCGCCAGCATTCACGACGAGGGTGCGGCGCGCCCGCTGCGCGCCGAACGTCGCCTGCTGGGCCATGTGCAGGGCGGTTGTGACCTTCCGTTCGGTGCCTGGTGTGAGGTGCTCGAGTCGGGTCGTTTTTCGCTGCATGCGGCTCTTCTGCTCGATGGCACTATGATGACGGTGCACGAGGATGGTGATGAAGCGGAGGGACTTGCGGATCGAGTGTGGGATCTTCTCTCGGAAGGGGCTCGGACGAAATGAAACGGCTCGAGGGTAAGACCGTACTGTTGACACGCAGCGCCGAGGACAGCGCCCGATGGGCCAAGCGTCTTCGTAATCTCGGCGTCCGGCCGATCGTGTTTCCCTGCATACGCTGCGAGCCGATCGGCGACGAAACCCTGGCGAGGGAATTCCGGCAAGCCCTGGATGGTGCCTCGTGGTTGGCGCTGACCTCGCGCCGCGGCGTGTTGCGTGCCCAGGAGCTTCTGCAAGCGGACCTTCCCGGCAAGGTGAGTGTCGCCGCGGTGGGTCCTCGAACGGCGGAGGTCGCCTGGAGTTGCTGGGGTCGCGTCGATCTCATCGCCGGGCAGGGTACGGGGCGTTCGCTCGCCGAGGATCTCGCCAATTGGCAGGCGGAGCAGCCGGCTGATGCCCGCACGACCGTTGTGGTGGCGGCCGCCGAGGGCGGGCGCCGGGGGCTCGAGGAGGTCCTCGAGCCGCTCGGTGTGCAGGTGCTGAGGTTCGCCGTCTACCGAACGGTTCCGGCGCCGCCCGAGGATCCCCGCATAGATCTTGCGAGCGAAGGGGTTGACGTGATTCTGCTGGCCAGCCCATCGGCAGTGAAGGGTCTCTTGGCCCGCGCCGATGTGCCGGATTCGGCGCAAGTGTTCAGCATTGGCCCGACAACGACGGCAGCCGCACGTGCTGCCGGGTTGCAGATTGCCGGCCAAGCCAGCCGACGTGATCTCGATGGACTACTGGAGGTGATCTCATGACACCGAACGATACGAGTGGGGGACCGACGTCTGGGAGGGTCCGGCCTCGCCGCCTGCGACGTACGCCCGTCATTCGGTCGATGGTCAGGGAAACTGCGGTGCATGCCAACCAGCTCGTGATGCCGCACTTCTTGCTGCACCACGACCGCGGCGAGGAGGCCATCTCCTCCATGCCCGGAATCAGTCGATTGGGCCACGAGGATTTCCTCCGTCAGGTGGCCGACGACATGAAGCTCGGCATCCGGGCGGTCTTGCTGTTCGGTTTGCCGGCTGAAGAGCACAAGGACGAGAGCGGCAGCGGCGCGACGCTCCCCGAAGATCCGGTGCTGCGGGCCGTTTCGGCTCTACGACGTGAGTACGACGACGAGCTGGTGATCTTTACCGACGTCTGCCTGTGTGCCTATACGAACCACGGTCATTGTGGCTTTCTCGAGAACGGCACCGTAGCGAACGACCCGACGCTCGCGAGGCTGGCCGAGGTGGCGGTGGCGCATGCTCGCGCGGGTGCTCATTTCGTTGCGCCTTCCGACATGATGGATGGCCGAGTTGCAGCCATCCGTGATGCTCTCGATAGCGACGGGCTCAGTGATGTAGGGATTCTGTCCTATGCCGTGAAGTACGCCTCTGCCTATTACGGCCCGTTTCGCGAAGCTGCCAACTCAGCGCCCGGTCAGGGAGATCGCAAGGGTTACCAGATGGATCCCGGCAACGTCCGCGAGGCGTTGAAAGAAGCCGCGCTGGACGAGGCCGAGGGAGCGGACATACTCATGGTCAAGCCCGCGCTCGCCTATTTGGATGTCATTCGTGCTGTCCGTCACAATACTTGGTTGCCGCTGGCCGCCTACAACGTCTCGGGTGAGTACTCTCTGGTGAAGGCGGCGGCGGAGAGGGGCTGGCTCGACGAGGCGAAAGTGGTGCACGAAAACCTCCAGTCCATCCGCCGTGCCGGTGCCGACCTGATCATCTCGTACCACGCCCGCGAGGCCCTGCAGAGAGATTGGTTGTGAGCGACAGCGAAGCGTCCAAAGAGTGGTTCCAGCGCGCCACGCGGTGCATTCCCGGAGGAGTGAGCTCGCCTGTCCGGGCCTTCCGGGCCGTGGGTGGCGAACCGATCGTCTTCGCCAGGGGCAACGGACCCGAGCTTACCGATGTCGATGGACGTCGATTTCTCGACTTCGTCGGCTCGTGGGGACCACTGATCTTGGGCCACGCTCACCCTGAGGTGGTCGAGGCGGTCTGCGACGCTTCGCGACACGGTACGACCTTCGGGGCGCCTTGCCGCGCCGAGATCGAGCTCGCCGAGCTCGTTGTGGACTCGTATCCGGGGATCGAGGCGGTGCGCTTCGTGTCTTCGGGCACCGAGGCCACGATGAGTGCTATCCGGCTGGCGCGCGGCGTTACGGGCCGTGACCGGATCATCAAGTTCGCCGGCTGTTATCACGGCCATGCCGATCACCTCCTGGTTGCGGCCGGTTCCGGGCTGACGACCTTCGGACAGCCCGACTCGGCTGGGGTGCCGGCCAACTTCGCCTCCCTCACCCAGGTCCTCGATCTCGACGACGAGGATTCCCTCGAAGCGACCTTCTCCCGAGAAGGCGATCAGATTGCTGCTGTGATCGTCGAGCCGGTGCCGGCGAACCACGGGCTTCTTGTCCAGCGCCGCGAATTTCTCGAGTCATTGCGCGAGCAGACTCGGAAGTACGGTGCCTTGTTGATCTTCGATGAGGTGATCAGCGGCTTCCGTTTGGGCCCGGACGGTGCCGCCGGTCGATACGAGATCACTCCAGATCTGGTGACATTCGGCAAGGTAATCGGCGGTGGTCTGCCGGTCGGCGCTTTCGCTGGACGTCGGGATCTCATGGACGTTCTGGCGCCGGATGGGCCCGTTTACCAGGCCGGCACGTTGTCGGGGAATCCGGTTGCCATGGCTGCCGGCCTGGCCACGCTCCGTGTCCTTGAGGCCAGCAACGGTTGGCGTCAGCTCGAACGCCTCGGGCATGAGCTCGAGATCCGGTTGCGACCGCTCCTGGAGGCTGCGCCGCTGCCCGTGCAACTCGTGCGGCAGGGGTCGATTTTCTGGCTATGCATGCAGGGTGGCCCGGCGCCGAGAAGCCCTCAGCAGTTCGACCCTAACGCGGCGGATCGGTATCGGCTGATGTTTCATTCGCTGCTCGAGCGCGACATCTACCTGGCGCCGTCGGCTTTCGAGGTCGGCTTCTTGTCGCTGGCACATCAAGAGAGCCATCTGGACGAGCTCGCCGTGGCCCTGGAACAGGCGCTCGGGGAGGCAGCCGAGAATGTCTGAGCCGAAAGTGATCCCTCGCATTCTTCTGGTCGAAGACGATGTCGACCTGGCGGCCAGCATCCGCGAGAACCTCGTTGCCTACGGGTACGAGGTGGAGGTGATCGGGGAGGGCACTGCTGCCCTCGAGGCTGCTCAGGAGGGCGACTTCCACCTCATCGTGCTCGACGTGATCTTGCCCGGAATGGATGGATTCACGATCTGTCGTGAGCTGCGGGAGGGTGGCAACAATGTGCCGATCCTCTTCCTCACGGCCCGCGATGCCCCCGCGGATCGTATCCAAGGCCTCGAAGAGGGTGGAGACGACTATCTACCCAAGCCGTTCGAGCTGCGCGAGTTTCTGCTCCGCGTGGACGCCTTGCTGCGACGGCGACTGTGGAGAGCGGGTGAGAGCGTCGAGAGCGTTGTCATTCGATTCGGCGGCAACGAGGTCGATTTGCGCTCCTACAACGGCCGCGCATGGGATGGTGCCGCACACCTGCTGGATCACAAGGAGGCAGCCATCTTGAGCCTGCTGGCTGACAGAGAGGGCGACACGGTGACGCGCGAGGAAATCGCCGACGCCGTCTGGGGGCATGAGGTGCGCCCATCGTCTCGTGCTCTCGAGGAGCTCGTGCGCAGGCTGCGGCGTCGCTTCGAGCCGCGCCCCGATGCGCCTCGCCACTTTCACCGGATCGGCAGCATGGGATACCGATTCACGAGTGAGCCGGAAGAACAGACATGAACCAGCTTTTGTTGCGGACATTACGCGGCGAGCCCACCGAGCGCCGACCTCTGTGGATCATGCGTCAGGCAGGCAGGTATTTGCCCGAGTACCGATCCCTGCGTCGCCAGCTCAGCTTCGTGGAGCTTTGCTCGCGGCCCGCGGAAGCTGCCGAAGTAACGATGATGCCGCTGCGACGCTTCCCTCTCGATGCGGCCATCGTCTTCGCCGACATCATGAGTCCCGTCGCGGCGCTGGGCATCGACGTCGATTTCGCTCCGGGGCCTGTGATCGAAAACCCGCTGCGATCCGAGGCCCAGATCGCTGGCCTTCCCGATCCGCCCAGCGAGGCGATCGCTCCCGAGGTCATCGAGACGCTCGAGCGAGTGAAAGCGGAGCTCAGCGATGACGTCGCTCTCTTGGGATTCTCAGCCGGGCCCTGGACCCTCGCCGCGTACCTGATCGAGGGGCAGGGCAAGCGCGGCTTCCCGGCGCTGCGCAGCATGGCCTTTCGTGAGCCGGAATTGCTCGACGACCTGCTGGGTCGCCTGGTGAGGCTCTCCGCGAAATACCTGGTGGCTCAGGCCCGCGCAGGCGCAGACGCCGTGCAGGTGTTCGAGACGTGGTCTGGACTGCTTTCCGCGGCCGATTGGAATCGGATCGTCAAACCTCATCTGCGGACATTGCTGGAGGCGGTAAGCGAGGCCGGCGTGCCGCGAATTCTCTTTGTGCAAGAGGCGCCCCACCTGGTTGATCAGACTTTGGATCTACCCGCCGACGGCTTCTCGTTCGACTGGCGCATCGATTTGAAGAGCGTGCGGGAACGCATCCCGGCCACGACCGCGATCCAGGGGAACATCGACCCCGCGGTCCTTCTCGCGGGCCCGCAGGCGACCACTGCCGCCGCCACTGAGCTCTTGCAGCAGGTTCCTGCTACGGGCCACATCGTCAATCTGGGGCACGGCATTTTGCCGACCACGCCGATAGAGAGCGTCGAGGCGCTCGTCGATGTCGTGCATCGATCAGGAGATGGGCATTGAGCGACCGACCGCAGTCCAGGCCGGACGCTGATGAGCGACCGGTTGCGCGCGAGGTTACCGCGGAGCTGCTGGCTCGCTACGATCTTCCGGGTCCGCGCTACACGAGCTACCCGACTGCGGTGGAGTTCGACGAGAGCATCACACCGGATGCCTACAAGAACCTACTTGCTAAAGCAAACCGTGTGCCGGACGATCCGCTCTCCGTCTATATCCACCTGCCCTTCTGCGAGGAGCGCTGCCTGTTCTGTGGCTGCCATGTCATCGCCACGAGGCAGCGTGAGCGCACTCTGCCGTACCTCGATTGGCTACGCCGTGAAATCGACCTCGTCGCGGAGCACCTGCCCGACCGGCGCGGTATCGCGCAGTTGCATCTCGGCGGAGGTACCCCCACCTATCATTCGCCCAAGGAGCTTGATGCCCTCCTGGAGTACTTCTTCGGTCGCTTTCAGGCAGTCGAGGGTGCCGAGCTCGCCATCGAGGTCGACCCGCGCGTGACGACGGTCGAGCATCTCGAGGTGCTCGCCGGGTATGGCTTCAACCGCATCTCAGTGGGCGTACAGGACTTCACGGAGCAGGTGCAAAAGTCGATTCGGCGCGAGCAGTCTCTGGAGGTAACGGTGGGCCTGATTGAAAGCGCTCGGCGGCTTGGCTTCCGTGGCATCAACGTCGACCTGATCTACGGGCTGCCGCATCAAGACCCGGCATCATTCGAGCAAACTGTCGAGCAGATCATCGACATTGGGGTCGACCGCGCGGCAGTTTACTCGTTTGCCTATGTGCCCTGGATACGTGCTCACCAAACCCAAATCCCGAAGGAAGCTCTGCCCGCCCGCGATGTCAAGTTCGAGCTCTACGGGACCGCACGTGAGCGCTTCTTGTCGGCGGGCTATGAGCCCATCGGGATGGACCATTTCGCCTTGCCGGACGACGAGCTGACTCGTGCTCGCCGCGAGCATCGGCTGCGCCGCAACTTCCAGGGCTACACGGTGATTCCGGCACCTGACGTGATCGGGCTCGGCATCTCTGCCATCGGGGACGTTCGTGGTGCCTACGTGCAAAACGTCAAGAAGCTTTCCGACTACCAGGATCTGATCGGTGCCGGGCGGCTGCCGGTGGCGCGCGGCGTCGCGCGCAACGACGACGACGAGATCCGGCGCCACGTCATCCACGAGCTGATGTGCAATTTCCGCGTTGATATCCCGGCGGTCCAGGAGAGGTTCAAGATCGACTTCCGCGACTACTTCGCACCTGACCTCGAGGAGTTGCGTACACACGAGATCGAGGGGATGGTGCGGCTGGATAAGGGGAGCATCGAGGCCACGGCCGTCGGTGAGCTGTTCGTTCGCAATCTCGCTCTCTGCTTTGATCGCTACTGGCGAGAGAAGCACAAAGACAACAATGGCAAGGTCTTCAGCCGCACGGTATGAGCTCGCGCCGGCGCGACGAACCACGACGAGAAATGCGACCTAAGCGGCTGGTTGTAATCGGCGCCGGAATCTCCGGACTCGCGGCCGCGCACGCCGCGGCTCGCGTCGCCGCCGAGAAGGAGTTTGGCCTCGAGGTCCTGGTGCTCGAGAAAGAAAGCCAGGCGGGAGGCAAGGCTCTGAGCTTGCAGCGCGACGGCTGGCTGATCGAGGCCGGCCCCGGGACTTTCCTCGACAACGAGCCGGAATTCCAAGAGTTGCTCACGGAGGCAGGCCTCGCCGACGAGAGGATCGCGGCTGACGGCGCTTCCAAGCACCGCTTTCTGTACCGCGGCCGGCGACTGTGCGAGATACCGGCCCACCCACTCCGCTTCGCCGCCTCGGGGCTGCTCGGCCCGTTGGGGTTGCTACGAATGGCGATGGAGCCGTTCATCCCGAAACGCGCTGGTGGCGCCCGGAGCGGGGGAGGCGACGAGAGCATCTGGGATTTCGCCGCCCGTCGTCTCGGCAGGCAGGCAGCCGACCGCCTCATCGCACCGATGATCCTGGGGATCTACGCCGGCGACGCAAGGCGACTCTCCCTGCCGGCGAGCCTTCCTCGCCTCGCCGCTCTGGAAGAAGAGCATGGATCACTGATCAAGGGAATGATTGCCAAGCGCCGCGCAGCGCCGGAACGAGGTCTCTCGGCGGGGCCATCGGGTGAGATGAGCTCCTTTCGAGGAGGCATGCAGAGCCTGCCGAGAGCGCTCGCAGCCGATCCTCGCATCCAGGTGCGGTACGGGGCGATGGTCGAATCCCTGCAGAGGGCACAGGCCCCCCACGACGAGGAGGCCGGCGGGTTCCATCTCGCCATTGCCGGCGACGGTGAGCCGCTCATGGCTGATTCGGTGATCGTGGCGGGAGAGGCCTGGGCCGCGGCCGAGCTCCTGCAAA
>SDBT01007952.1_pt1 | contig 17393 bp, 18 predicted proteins | sample 2277101 | NCBI WGS metagenome assembly SDBT01 (sample SAMN10404973, study PRJNA504765) | marine sediment metagenome | isolation source: marine sediment core GS10_PC15, 103 cmbsf | place: Arctic Ocean: Southern Knipovich Ridge | collected 2010 | reverse complement strand
GCCTCGTCGATCTTGGCGAAAAGCACATTGGCCTTCGCCGCCGCACGCGCCGCTCTACGTGCTCGTGTGCGCTCAGACAGGAGCTTTCTCATGGCCTCTTCAAAGCACCCCTTGTGCAGTAGAAATACTGTCCCATAGGGAGTGACGTCTCCATTTTTACAATAAATACTCTCTTCACAGATAATCACTCTGGCTTCAGCTTTGAATTTCCCCTTACACCGATCGCATGTGCTCATATCATTCGCCTCCGATCTTGGCGAGCAGGGCGTGGGCGTCAGCGTGAGCTTGTTCCCATTCAGCATTTGTCATGCCGCCTGGGTTTAGAATCTTCTCCAGCGCCTCGTACATCTCCGGCGCGGCGGCGATCAGGCGGGCGTTGGCGTCCAACTCCTCTTCTGGTAATCCGTTAACCTCTGCAAGATATAACCGCATATCTTGGTCTGCCGTTAGGATGCGCCGCTTATATGTCGGTAAATCCTTCGTGCTGATTCTCCACGGCCCCGGTGTGTGCTTGCTCATGTCATCCTCCTCGGTTGTGCTCGCCCTCGTCTCTTGCTGTCAATATACATTGTAGCACAGTTATCATGGTTTGTCAAGTACTTTCTTTTGGGGTGGATCGGCAGGGCGTCTCGGGCTCGTCCTGGGCCTGGGTGATCGTGGCCAGCTACAGCCCGATTCCTCTGATCCCTGAATATCATGGTGAATATGTTGCGTAATCAGGTGTTGATAACTCGCCGTTTTATGTGTATAACTCTCCATATTTTGTGGATAACTCGACCCGGTTTTAGGCCGATTTCAAGCTGGCTTTTGTAAGTGGAAGCCATTGACACGACTAGTGTTCTGGCGGATTATCGCTCTCAGCTTCCGCGCGTAAATCATTGACACCACAGGCTTTAGATGCAAATTCGTCATTCTTGGGCCGTTACAAACAGATGTCCTTGAGCCCCAACAGTTTAACCCGTCTATTAGAGAGAAGAGAGAGAAGAGAGAGAGAGAGTCTAGAGACGCAGACTTCTCGACAGGATGACCCGAAAACGCATCCCGAGCACACATCCCCCAGACAACAAGCCTAAAACCTTGACCGACATTCCTTTACAGGAATTAAGACCACACAACAGACCAAAACACCAACCACATAAGGCCAAACACTCTGCCATCACCTATTCCTAACTGTAAAGCCTTACAGCGTACGATCTTACATCTGTAACGGGTTGAAGGGTGAATGTGTATCGAATCGCTACAGAGGGGTACTATGTCTCGGGGCGTCGCGTGTAAGTGAATGATGGGCCTGGGACACACCAGCCCGGCGAACGGATCGGGCGCTTGGTTTGATGGCTAGACCACTACATCTTGTGAGCGGGGGATGTGATAATGGGGGGATAGCTGTAAGTCGTTGGTATGACTACATCATGTAGTTTACATAATGGCTTTTATCAGACATTCGGCGTCCTGGGCCCGGGGGCCGATGCTTGCCTACCCCGACCCCTATGCCCCACCCTGGGGGGCTTTTCGCCATATGGTACCTGTCCCAAAGTTGGCGAGTACTGATTTTTCAGCCTTCACTTACGATATTGTAATGGCCTACATCACTTCGGATACCCGAGAATTCAGGGGAGTAGTTGTAATCCTCCGCGCAGCTCACGGTGCAGAACCGGAGGATTTTGTTATCTGGATTGATGTAGGTATTGCCGTTCTCGTCGACCATGACTTCCTGGGCCAAGAGGATAACCATGCCGGGCGTGAGGGGATTGTTGCAGGAGTTGCATTCATATTTCCAGTCTTTGTCGGTCATACCTTCATCTTTCCGGCTCAGTTGACACACTCTTGTTTTGTGTATCCACACTTGACACACCGGCGAGATTGAAGATCTTGGTCGTAGGGATGAAACTGTCTATTCTTGCCCCATCCGACGATTCGCTCCCATCGCTCGGTTTTGGTTTCCCATTTTGTCCAGTTGTGAGGCGGGCACCTGTCGTTGCGGTCGAAGATGCTCATGTGTTCTCCTTTTCGAACAGGGTCATGTCTCAGACTAGTCGCGCCAAAAGAACTTCATATGTATTATTGCCACGATACAGCCCAATAACGCGGCTATAGCTGAGATTGTGAGGCCAGCTGCGGTCGCGAGTAGGAATTCTCTCATTTTCTGCCCTTTTTCTTATTCAGCCGGGAATCCCTCTTTGTCAACGCGAATATAGCCGCCTGGCTTGACTTTTTCGGGATGTTCTTTCATCCACTTAGCGATGGCTATGTCTTGGGGGGTTTGGCTGAGATATATTGGGAAGCGCTTGAGTGCTTCGGGTCGGAATAGCATTTTGGCTTCCTCGGCGGTGTAGTGGTGTCCACAGAGAATGCAGTATCGGTCGGGCTGTTTCTCGTTCTCGGTCATACCTTCACCTTTCCGGGGATTTTGAACGTGATGGTCTTGCCTGACCCCCTTGGGAGCGGTTTCCAGCCTCCGAGTAGATGTGGGACTTTGAAGCCCAACTCCATTTCCTTTTCCCATACAGCATCGTTGCTGGCGCGCCGGAGATCAACCCAATTACAGTGTGCCCGAAACATTGTTTTGGGTTTGGGTTTCGCCTTGACCGCGGCGATCACTGCTATGGGCGCCGCGACGGCATATTTCAGGAATTTGCGTCTATTCATCGGTTTTCTCCTTTCTGAAAATATTTTATCACATTTTTCTTGTGGTGTCAAGTTTTGTTACACCAAGGGGTTGTGCAGTGTACGAAAGCGCACGGCTGTCTCATTTTGGGGCGTGGCGCTTGACAAGATGGTACTGGCATGATACAATTGTATCGTATTGAGGCGTATTCGCCGATAAATAGGCTTGATCTACCGACGGGTGGAAGGGACCTATTGCTGTCGAGCTAGGCGGTGCGCCTCATAAAGCGACGGGCGAGAAGGAAGAGATGGACTCTTACACGGCTAAATGCTTGAGGTCTCTTTATTCTCGCCCTATCTCTTTGATTCTACCACATGGCGTGACAGGAGTCAAGAATGACGAGCAAGCCGGATAAGGAACCTTTTGATCGCTCCGGTTTCAGGCCGGCGCGGGGTGAGCCAACCCACTTAGAACGCAAGCGAATGGCGCAGACCGAGTTTGTAGTAAGCCCCGATGATGGCGCTGTGACAATCGTTGACCACGCGGAAATCCCCTTTCAGCCCACCGAAGAACAGGAGTTATTCCTTGAGCGCCGATTCTGGGATTGGGATTACAGCTACAGCGTGCAAAAAGCGCTGGCGGCGGCGGGTTGCACCAAGGGCGATTGGCGACATTGGATGCGCGATCCAGGTTTCCATGCGCTGTATATGGAGCAAAAGAAAGAGCGCGGGGCGCTGATTCTCGACAACGCCCAAGAATTGACTGTTCGGGCGTTGGAGCATGGTTACGAGCCAAGCAAAGACGAGAAGTGGGCGGTAGACCTAATCATAAAAAATCAGCGTGAAGATGAAAAGATGAATCTGCGTTTTGTGCAAATCAACCAGCAATTCAACATCGGCGGCGTGTCGATGGATATGGACGACGAGCAGTTACAGAAGGTGATCGACGGTGCAGGCGCTACAGCCACAAACACAGTCAAGGCCGCTCTCGAAAGTTGAACAGGCTCGGCTCGCGGCGGAGCTTCTGCGCGTCCGGAGCGACCTGTTCTATTTTCTCGAGGAATACTGCTGGACGCTGGATGAGGACGCCGCCCCGGGCGAGAACCCGATAAAACGCTTTCCTAAACGATCGGATAGGCCGGAATTATACGATCTGGCGCAGTTGTGGCTGAACAAGGAGGAGCTACCGGAGCAGCGCAAATTGGGCGTGGACAAATCCAGGCAGATGATGGGCACCTGGATTTTTCTTTTGTGCAATCTGTGGCTGGCGGCGTTCCATGATGGCAAGCGGGTAGTTTTCCAGAGCAAGAAGGAAGAGGACGCGGTCGCGCTGCTGGATCGCGCATGGTTCACGTTTCAGCGGCTACCGAAATGGCTCAAGCCGTCCCACCAGAAAAAAGAAGCTGTCCTGATATTCGAGAAGAAGAACTCCCGAATCACCGCGATACCGCAGGGCGGCGACCATATCCGGAGTCACACGGTCAGCAGTTGTTTCTCGGATGAGGCCGCGAAGCAGCCCGAATTTGGGGAAGCCGTCGCCGCTTCGATCCCGAGCGTCGGCAAATGGGGCCGATTCACGTTTCTGAGTACTCCACGCGGCAAGGGCAACCACTTTTACCACCTGATGAAGAAATCCAAAATTCTGGATATGGTGGCCGGTTGCGAAACCCTGTCGCCCCGGACGACCGCCCGCCTGATGACGATTGTGTCGCTGCATTACGGTCTGAACCCGAAATATGACCAAGCGTGGATAGATGTCACTCGCGCCCAGATGGGCGAAGAGAAATGGAACCAGGAATACGAAATCTCTTACGAGACGCCCACGGGCACTCCTGTTCTAAGCGTCGATCCATTGATCCATTTCCGCAAGCTGGAACATCTCAGCGGCAAACCTCTGCGGCGCGGCTGGGACTTCGGGTATCGGAACCCTGCGGTCAGCGTATCGCAGATGAACCAGAAAGATCAGTGGATGTGGCTGTGGGGGATGGTGGGCGAAGATGAGACGACTCGCACCTTTGCCAAGCGTGCGTTTGAAATCTGCGACGCGAAGTTTCCGCAAGCGAAAGACGAACAGGGGCGACCACTGAAACAGTTGTGGAGCGACTACTGCGACCCACAGGGGACTGAGGTATCGAGAGGTTCGGGAACATCCGACATCCAGGATTTGTGTGCGGTTCACGAAGAACATTATCGCAAGATGATGGACATAAATTATCGCAAGCGCGACTTCGAGATCGGGATAACGCTGATTCGGGAACGGTTGAAGCTGAGAAATGACGGCGAGCCGGGGATATTGATTCACGACGAATTTGTGGATGCGATGGATGCGGTTCTCGGCGGTTACCATTTCCCGGAGGATCGCAAGAGCGGCGCAAAGAATGAGTATCCCGCCGAAGATGGCTATTTCATACACCTGATGGACACGATTCGGTATAAAGCGAATTGTCTGTTCGAGCCCGCGGAATCGAGGGTGAAAGTACAGCAAGAGGCATGGCCGGAGCCGTGGAAACAGAACGCCGGAAGTCCTGGCTTGATGCTGGTGAGGTAACGATAGATGGCTGATTCGACTGCCCTAAAGACGACCGAAGAAGAGTTGAGAGAGCGCACAGGCGGCACGCCGGAGGGGAGCGTCGCCCAGAAGGTGCGCGGCTGGTTCTCCACTGCGAAGTCAGCCCGCATAAACAAAGACCAGAAGTTGCTCGACCAATACCGGATCTATCGGTTCTCGGGCGACGCCGCACAATTCCCGTGGCGCTCAGATATCTATATCCCGATGGGCAACGTCAATGTCGAGGTCAAGACAGCGAAGATGTTGACTGCGATACTCGCATCCGATCCGTTCTTCCGCGCCAAGGCTCGTTCGATGAGGTTCATGCAGAACGAGGAAGCGGTGCAGCAACTGATGATCCAGCAACTCGAAGAGATGGGCTGGCCGAAAGTGCTGCACGGCTGGATCAAGACCCACTACATATTCAGCACCAGCGTCTTGAAGGGCTATTGGAAATACGAAGAGGTAATCGAGGAAGTCGAAGAAACCGTGATGCAGCCGGTGTACGTCAGGATCGGTGATGGGCCTGATGGCCTTATGCAAGTCGGCGAGGAGCCTGTCACCAAGACGGTGAAGCGGCCCCGGGTAGTGTTCGACGGCCCATGCTTCGAGGTCTGCAACATTTTCGATGTCTATTGGGACCCGCATGCCACCAGCCTGAAAAATGCGCGTTATGTGATCCATCGCAAAGACGTGACGGTTGACTATTTGCAGGCCAAAGCAGATCAGGGTATTTACAGCAAGTCGGCGGTCAACGCGATCAAAGCGGCCAGGGCGGAAAGCTCGGCATCCGACAGCGGCGAGAAAATAGCGCAGGACAACATCGACGGCGAAGAAGTAAAGGACAGCGTTTCGCCGACAGTCGAGATTTTGGAATGCACGACTCTAACGCGGCTGATCGTTATTGGTCCGGGCGACGTGTCGCTACGCGACGATCCGATGAAGTATTCGCGCATCAATTTCTTCGAGCTTTCGCATCTTCCCGATCCGCACAGGCTATTCGGCACCGCAGTCAACGAGCCAGTCGAAAAAATCCAGAAGGCGATCAATAAGACTCTCCGCCTGCATCTGGATGAGTGGGATATTCACGTACACAAAATGCTTCTGGTCAGCGAGGACGCGGTTAAAAATCCTGGCGACCTCGTGGCGCGACCGGGCGGCTATGTCCGTATCAAGGCGGGCCGCGACCTGGATAATTCCGTCAAAGAACTCAGCAGGCAACCGCACGGGATGGAATCCAACGCCATCATGGACATGTTCGAGCGGATGAACGAGGTTGTTACCGGCGTCACCGAGCCCGCCAAAGGGATCGAGAGGCGCAGCGGCAAGGGAGAGACTGCGACCAAGACGCGCATGTCGGCGGCGGGCGCATCTGTACGGTTCGGGGTCGAGTTGATACTGATCGAGCCGGCAATCAAAGAAGTCCTCGAATTCATGCACTCGATGAATCAGACGTTCCTGACGGTTCCCCGCATTATCCGTGTGATGGGCGAGCAGGGGAGAACGTACCCGTTGATCGGAGCGGATCATGTGGAGGGCGAATTCGATTTCAAGTTTGAACTCGCGCCGGTGCAGGGCAACAAAGAGGTCTGGCTGCAACGGCTGATGCTGGTGTTCCAGCAATTCTCACAGAATCCGTTGCTGGCTCCGATGACGGATTGGGTGGAGATGGGCAAGCGGCTACTAAAGGCGGCGGACGTTCGCACTCCCGAGTTGATCCTGAATCCGCAGAACATGCAACAGAACATGATGCTGATGATGATGCAGCAGCAGGGGCCGCAGGCGGGGGCGGGTAATGGTGAAACTGGCCCGGCTACGAATTCGGAGGCGGGCGCATTGAGCGCACAGAGACGAATGCCACAACCGACAGCCAGGGACGCAAACCGCGAAGTGGGCGCGGGAGTGGGCTAGATGTCACAGATCGAGCAATACAGGGAGCACCTGAATAAAGAACTCGCCACATTCGAGGCGGACGTGCAGTTGATGGGCTCGGACTTATGGGCTCGCATGAAAGTGATATTTCAGCTTCGCCGCGAGTTGATGTTGCAGGTCGTGATGCGCGATGAAGGCGAGGACACGGCGAGGACACAGAGAAATAAGGGACGCTTCGCAGAAGCCGACTACTACTTCGCCTTGGCCGACATGAATAAGGGGGGCGCGATCGACACAATGAAAAGGTTGCAAGAACTGGACATCGCAGAAATGCAAGGACAACTCGAAGAAGGAGATATCGAATGACGGGCGAACCAGAGGATAATCTGCTGAACGAGGACGCTTCGACCGATACCGAACTTACGGCGGCGGACAGCGACGATCAAATCGAAGTTGACCCCGAAACCGAAAGACAGTTGAAAGAAGCAGGTATCGAACTCGACACACCGGCCTCGGAACCAGTGGAAACGATAGCCGAAAGCGAGACTGTTGAGGATTCCGCACAGGACGACCCTCCGGTCGAGCCAGAAGTAGAAGTGCAAGAAGAGAAGCCGCTGATATTGGGCAAATACAAGACGCAAGCCGATCTCGAATCTGCACATCTTGAGGCGCAGAACCGAATCCGAAAGGACGGCCAGATGCGGAAGCAGTTTGAACAACTGCAAGGCGCGTTCAACCAGCTCTCCCAACACCCGGACGGCATGAAAGCTATTACCGAGATCGCTTCCGGCAGGATGGGACAGCCGCAAACGCCTCAGATACCGCAGGAGCCGGAGGCGTTCAGCGAATGGATGGGGAAGAATCTTCAAGGCAACCTCGGCACATTCGTTGACAGTCGGTTTCAGACGCGAGATCAGGAAGTCGCGCAGTTGCGCGGCACAGTCAACTCCATGCTTGCCTACCTGGAGAATCAGGCCGTCACACAGAAGCACGGCGATACCCTGAACGAACTCCAGCCGTACATGGATCGTGTCACTCAAGAGCTTGGCCCCAACGCGCAGTACGTTCCCCGAGAGCAGATCATCCGTATGGCGAAAGGCGACAAATACGATGATGACCTCGCTCAAAGGGCGACTACCGAACAAACCGAAGAAGAAGAGGCAAAGGCAAAAGAACAACATCGTGACGAGGCGCTCAAGGCCACAGTGGAAACCGCAGACGTGGCTACGTCGCCCACGGGTCGAGTAATCGACATAGCCAAGCTCCCGATTGAGGAGCAAGAAAAGGCTTTGATCGCGTTGGGCGCGACAAGAGTTGTGCGCTGATCACGATTGAGGAGTTGATATAGATGGCTGTATCCAGCACCGCAACATTGTCAGAACTGATCATGGATTTTTATGAACGATTGCTTCTGAAAATGTTGAAACCGAACCTCGTCTTGTACGAGGACGCGCAGAAGAAACCGCTGCCGAAGGATCATGGCGTGACGATGACTTTCTCGCGTTACCTGAACTTCAGCGCTCCCGAGTTGCTGACTGAAGGCACAGCGCCGACCGCAGCCGCGTTGTCCGCAGAAAACGTCTCGACCAAGATTTACCAGCTTGGTAAGCATACGGTCCTGACCGATCTGCTCGTGGAAACCACGATCGACGATTCGGTGAAGAACGCGACCGAAGTGCTTGGGCTGGCCGCTCTCAAGGCGGTAGACTCGGCGATAGGGCGTATGCTCCTGTGGCGCAGAACGTCGCTGTCGAGCACGCTTGGTCTCGGCGGAGCGGGCGCGGGCTATGGCTTGTCGGACATAGGCCAGCTTTCCGCCGCACAGTTCCAGATGCCGCTGATCCGCAACGGGACCGGCAACTGCAACATCCTTGCGATGTCGGGTATCCACTCGTCCTCGACGCTGACCGTGACGCTGATCCGGCAAGCGACCAAGTATCTCGAGGGCAAGGACGCTCCGAAGTTCCCGGACGGCATGTATCACGGCGTATCGCATCCCGACGCGCTCAATGTTCTGAGGGCGAGTTCGGCGTGGATCGACCTGAACAAGTACACCAACCTGAAACCGTTGACCGGCGAGTTGGGCGCGATTCAGCTTGTCCGATTCAAGGGTACAACCAACATGCCGACAATCGAATCGGCCGGAGGCAAAGTATCGGCGCACGGCGGCGGCACAGTCCATATCACGTACATATATGGGCCGTGGGCTTACGGAGTGACCGAGATCAACAGTCTGCGCGGCGGCAAGACCGGCGCGGAACTGAAGATCAAGCGTAGCGGCAGGCAGACGACCAGCGACCCGCTCGATCAGGCTCCGGTTACGGTCGGCTACAAAGTCACTCATGCCGTTAAGGTGCTGAACAACAGCTGCATAATCGGCATCCTGACCGGCAAGGGCGACGACACGCTGATTCCAGTGTAAGCGTGAACTGAGGCAAATGGAAGGTGAACAATGGCAACAAAAACCGAAACCTGTCCGAATAGGAAGTGTTATTTTCTGAGGCATCCGGACAACCTGGGAAAGACGCCTTTTTCGCGAGGGCTATCGCCCGAAAAGGCGTGCCATCTCTGTCCGTGGTGCGAGACACGACTTAAAGAGGACAAGTAGAACTACCTCGGCGAAGGGCGGGCGGTCTTTCTCCTTTCCCCGCTCGCCCGCTTCGCCGCAATACGACATGCACAGACTTACGAAAATAGCGAAGCGGATAGGGCACACCGATAAGGTGGGCCGCCACGCCTATGCCAAATTTTATGGGCCGTTCCTGAATCCGCGCAGAGAGAGCGTCAAGCGACTGCTCGAGATCGGTATATCTGCTGGTGGCAGCATAGCGATGTGGGCCGAGTTCTTTCCGGACGCCGAGATATATGGGGTGGACACAGACAGGAGCAAGGTTACGCTGATCGAGGAGCTTGAAAAGCATCCGCGTATCCACCTGTTCTTCGAAGATGCGTACAAGCCGAAATTCGTCAAAAAACTGAAAGATTTGAAATTTGACATCATCCTCGATGACGGCCTTCACTCTATGCCAGCGTGGGCCAAGTTTCTGAAGCTGTATCCGCCGCTGCTGGCCGATGACGGAATCCTGATGATCGAGGACATCTATTCGACGGAGCACGCGGTACACCTGATAGACGGGTTCAAGGGCGACAAAGATAGGTTGAGCATCATCGACCGCCGAACGGTGCCGGGCGCATACAGGCACTCCGTAATATTCACGATGGATGACGGTTCGAAACAAGAGCACTACATCACAAACGAAATGGTCCTGGTGTACATGTGAAAACGGTTTCGATAATAGGGAATAGACCGCAATTGATGAAGGTGATCCCCGAACTGGCGGACGTGCTGATCTGGACCGGCCAGCACTACGACGCCTCGCTGAGAGACGCCTACACCGACCAACTGGAGAAGTGCGGGGAAATTATCAACCTAGGCAAAACGGTAATTGATGATATGTATATAGATATTTGGTATCTACTTAAAGACAAGAAGCCAGATTTACTTGTGGTTTATGGAGATACCGATTCGACGCTTGCAGGTGCTCTTGCAGCACAAAAACTGCGGACAAATCTTGCGCATATTGAAGCTGGGTTGCGATGTGAAAATATATCTCTGCCAGAAGAACGTAACAGAATTGTAGTTGACGCATTAAGCGACCACCTGTTTTCCATTGACGATTTCGGCGACATCATGCAGGAGCGCCTGTGGGAGATATGGCATACGCATATGGGGCGTCAGATACCGAGAGCGAAAAACGAGAAATGGATCTGCACGATCCATCGAGCCGAGAATTCCGAGCCCGAGACGATGATGGGACTCATCAAAAGCATCAACACATTCGTCAAACAGCCGTGCATTTATCTGCATCCCAAGGGTGAACACCTATTCCGCAAATGGGAAAAGATCAGACTGCCCGCGATCGAGAGCGCGATAACATATCACGAAATGTTGAGGGAGCTATGGAACTGCGAAGGCGTAATCACAGACAGTGGCGGACTGTTAAGAGAAGCGGCGTGGTTAGGAAAACCGTGCATAGTGCTGAGGAACGAATGCGAGTTTCCCGAGCTTGTGGAAGAGGGTCGAATAAAGCTCGTCGGCAGAGACGAGGGCAAACTACGAGACGCGCTTGAGGCAAGGGATTGGAACTGCCGGGTTGAATTGGAGAATCCCGGCACAACGCAAAAGATATTGGATCATCTCGGTATCGAAAGACGCTTTTTCGGGCCGAAACCCGTTGAGGTAACACAAGCCGAGGAAAAGGAAATGGAGGTCGTATGCACAATCCAAAAATAAGTTTGGTCATGCCAGCCTACAAATCGGCGGCGACGATAGGCGCGGCGATCAGGAGTATATACGATCAGGACTACAAGGTTTGGGAACTAATCATCGTCGTTGATGGGCCGTGCAAGAACACTATGGACGCGATCCTATCAACCATAGACGGTTTGCTCGAAGAACATAAGATACAGACTGGGCAAGGGCCGAAGACTATTGTTATCCCTCATTCTGGCGCGTGCGCCGCCCGTAACGCTGGCGCAGAACAATCGACAGGCGATTACATCTCGTTCTTCTCGTCCGATTTCGTAGCCGAGCCGGGGATGTTGAGACGCTGGATCGAGGCGTTCGAGGACAACCCCGACGCCGACATGATCTATGGCGGATACCGATTCTGGGATGTCGAGGGCAAGCCTGCGATGTTCTCTCAACCCTACGATCTGTACGCCCTGACCTGCTACAACTATATCGACGGCGGCTTTCCGGTCAAGCGCGAATGGTGGGAGAAGCACAAATGGGACGAGGCGTTCAAGAGCCTGAACGATTGGGAATGGGTGCTACGGATGTGTCTCGACGGCATGAAGCCGGTCTACATTCCCGATTTCACCTTTTCCGCGCAGATGCCGCAACCGGACGGGTTGAGCTACGACAGCGCGGATAACTGGCTGGAACGCTTCGGCCAGATCAAAGAGAAGCATGGGATACCCGAGAGGCCCGTATGCTTCTGCTCGCTCGATTATTCCGAAGAAGCCTGCAAGCTGGCGAGAGCGACAGGGCAGGACGTACAGAGCTTGCCGTTCTTCAAGCCGAACAACTACAAGCTGATCTACATGATCGGGTTCAACATCCAGCAGGCGAACAAATGCGCCGAGATGCTTGGGCCAGTGGACGGCCCGAAAAGGCTTGTCCATTGGATGCCGGCCGACGTGAGAAATCTCAAACAGTCCAAGATCGCCGACCTGGAGCATCTGGCGCAGGCGTTCACCGAGTTTGGGCTGATCAGCTACGCCTGTACCGCCGAAGATGTCAAATTTCTGCAACGGTACGGGTTCAACGTGCAACTGAAATATTATTTCGCGTGGCCGGATCATCACGTCAACGGCCATGAGTTCAAGGTGTGGATGCCTCCGGAGTTTGGCGACGTTAAGAGGGGCATCCCGGATATAGCGACCACCGACAACAAACGAGAGGCGACGTGTGAGGTGCTGATGGATCGGCCCTGGGGCGAGATTGCCGAGGCGTTCCTGGGCGGAAAACAGGTGATAACGAATGCAGGCTATGAGGGGGCATGGGTTGTTCCTCCCCAGAAAACCCATCCGGAACTCAAAACGGCGTTAATCAACACGATCCGCAATATAGCCCATTCCAAAACGCCTGTGCTCCCGCGTCTGCCGAAAGAGGCGACCAGCGCCAAGAAATTCGGAAAGGAGCTAATGAGATTATGCCGGTAGCAACCTTCGTCATGCCGACGTACAACGGAGCGGGCTACATCGCCGAGACGGTTGAGACGATAAGAAAGCAGTCCGTCGAGGATTGGGAATTGGTGATAGTCGATGACGGCTCGACCGATTCGACTCCGCTGTATCTCTATTGGCTACAAAAGCTGGACAAGCGGGTGCGTGTCGTTCGGCACAAAAAGAATCAGGGGACGGTCGCCGCTCGCAACACCGGCATTAAGGCGGCCAGGAGCGACCTGATTCTTGTGATCGACCATGACGATCTGTGCCATGCGTATCGGCTGAAAGAGACGCTGAGACATTTCAAGCGCAATCCCGACACCGACATATTCCATGCGGCATGGGTCGAATGCAGTATCACTGGGGAGCCAGCGACAGAGGCGTATAAACCGCATCGGCTGACCAAAAAGAAATTTCTGGCGAACCAGTTTTTGTTCTGCCATTCGACCTGCGCGTATCCGAAGAAGGTCGCGCTGAAACATCCGTACCGGCTGATCGAGGGCCGCACAGACGATCATGTGGCCCTGGATGACTGGCTGACTGCCGGGTTGAAATTCAGGACAGCGAACAAGGTGCTGTGCGGCGTGAGACGCCTTCCGATGGGCCAGATGCAGGAAATGAGAGCGGCGCAAGGGTTGCCGCCGAGTTGGAGGGAATGATGGGAGTCGGCGTCGGAACAAGAATCACATTCGCAGAAGAAAAGCAATGTTACACGGTGCAGGCTTGCAATGACAGGTTTGCCGTATGCATCAAGCCTTTCAACGCAAGAAAAACATTTCTCTATACGATCATTGACTTCCGCGAAGGAGTGCGGGGAACGGAAAACCAGATATTCTGCGCGGGCTTTGAAACGCGAACCGAGTGTGAAGAGGCTCTTGAGAGGCTGGCTAATTCGGAGTCAGAGGTTTCACACAGGAATCGGGTGCCTTTGAAAATTGAGAGGCTGAGGCCGGAGCGGATGAATTGCATACCCCGGGCGAAGCCAATAAAGAGGGTTGCCGCATGAAAATATTTATGATGCACAGCCTCACCCCCGGCGTGCGATATTACCGGACCGTCTTGCCCGGCGATGAGATGTCCAAACAATTCGGGCACGATATCTATTGCGAGGACACCGACCTTGACGCTCTGAATCAATCCGAATGGCAGAGCAAGGCGCTGAAGCCCGAGTTCCATGAGATGTTGGAAAAAGTGATGAAGGGCATCGACCTGTTATCGGCGCAGTTGATCCATTCGCTTGAGGGGCTGTCGGTGCTGTGCGGTATCCGAAAGGCGTTCAACATTCCGCTGATAGTCGATTGCGACGACAACGTGGAGGACGTGCCTTATTACAACCTTGGCGCCAAGGCGTACCAGCCGAATTCGGACTTGGCCGGTGTCACGACCGAACTACTGAAAGAGGCCGACGCGCTGACCGTGACGACCGAACATCTCAAGGGCATATTCTCAAAATACAACGAGAACATATTTGTGCTCCCGAACAGCCTGGACTTCGCGCTGTGGGAGCAACAGATCAAACTGCCGAAGAAGAATCCAGACCAGATACGCATTGGCTGGATGGGCGCGCAGACTCACGATGACGATTTCCGGCTGGCGCTGCCTGCGATCATGGAGATTCTAAAAAAGCATAAGAACGTGCATTTCCATGTCAACGGTGGTGTGCCGCAGGTCGTTCACAAGATCGAGCACAAGCGAGTCCACAAATGCGGCGAATGGTACGACATCCTGCAATATCCCACACGCATGAGGTTGTTGCGGTTCGATATCGGGATAGCTCCACTGAGAGACAACGCATTCAACCGCTCCAAATCGAATCTGCGATGGCTGGAATATTCCGCGATGAGCATACCTTCGGTCGTCTCAAGAGTCGAGCCGTTCAACAAGAGCGTGATCGACGGCAAGACGGGCCTGTTCGCATACGAGACAGACGAATGGTTTGAGGCGCTGGAGCGGCTGGTACAGGACGCCGAACTGAGGCAGAAGCTCGGCAGAAACGCTAACCTCGCGGTCAAAAAGAATTTCAATATCGTGAAGAACGCGAAGATGTGGAACAAGGCATACAAGGAAGTGCTGAGGAAGTACAAAGGAAAGGTGAGAATATGACCCGCGTTATTCGAACGACAAACACCACGCTCTGCGAGGGGATAAGGGTCTTTTATCAGAGGCACGTTGATCGCATGGAAGGAATGCGAGCCGACGCCCTAAAAGTTTGCGCCTTTACTCAACAGGAATCTGCCGACATGCAGAGCGATATCGACCATGCAAAAGAGCTGCTTGGCATGGCTAACCATCCCCCGCATATAGTCGAGCGCGTTCATCAGCGCGCCTTCGTGTGGAGTGAACTGCCGGAGAGGATCAAGAGGGGCATAGCATACGCTGGCAGATGCTCTCTGGAGGCGCTTCGAGAGGCTTGGGGGCTGGAGATAGGATAAAGCATAATGGGAGTCTACGGCATAGATTTTGACATGATGCTGGCTCAACTCAGGTCGAACCTTGAGGTTGACAGCGGCGACACCTACCACACGGCGACCGACCTGAAGCGATATATCAATCTCGCGTTAATCGAGATGGCAAAGCGCACAAAGGTCGTGCAGGGTGTCAGATTCATGCACCTGTCGGCCAGCGTCGCCCGGTATACGCTGCTGTCGGCGAACATACTCACGGGCCAGATCGACCAAGTGCTCTACCTCAAGGATGGCAACCTGTCGGGCGCACAGTACGCGCTGAAGAAGCTCGATCGCAGAGGGTTCCAGGCGGTAACTGCCGCCTCGAACAGCGGGTTCCTGTCGAGTGTCGCCTATCAGAAGCCGGGCTCTGGCGCGCCGCTGTTCTATCTGCTGGATATGAGCGTTATTGAGTTCCGTCCGATACCTACGACCGCATATGCAGGCTCAGACCGCATCTGCCTGAAAGGGCCGGGGATACCGAATCAACTCAGCGCCTTGAGCGCGGTCCCTGGCATCCCTCCGGAACATCGGATGGTGCCGGTGCTATACGCGACGCATCTGGGCCAAATCAAAGATAAAGACCCTCGCGCCGCCAATACGCTGTTGCAGTTCTATTCCGAATGCGAGGAGATAGGCGCTGATATCAAGTGGGCCGATCAGGAAGATCCGCCCGTTATGTTGCCGGAATCAGCTTTTCATTCGAGGGCAGGGAGAATCATATAGATGGCGCAGGCAGGCACATTACGCCGCGAGATAATGAAGTACTACACGATTCGTCGATTTGACGGCGGGCTGAACAACCTCGCGAACGCATCATTGGCTGATAATCAGGCGTCCGAGATCCTCAACTTCGATTTGGCGACCAGGGGCAGCATCAAGGTTCGGTTGGGCCACACGAGGCTGAACGCAAGCGCGCTGGCGGATTTGAGCGCGGGCGCATTTATAGGCTCTAGCGCCCCGATACGCGGGTTGACCCGATTCTACAATACGAGCGGATCGAACCAGTGGGTCGCCTGTTGCTCCGGCAGGGTCCATTATGGCGCTTCGATATTGAGCGCGTACCTCACTCAGACGATGACAGTGGACGCCGACATGGAGTTCACCGTGTTCAAGGATACGCTGCTGATGGTCAACGGCGTAAATAAATTCAAGTCCAAATTGCGGGGAGCGGGCGACTGTTCGGCGTGGACGAATGCGCCCGCGATGATAGTGCTCAAGCCGTGGCAGGATCGGCTGTGGGGAGTGCCCACGGCCAGCGCATACGTCGTCAAGCATACGTCGGCGGCTGGCTCGGTAGATGGGTGGACTACATCGCATTACTTCACGGTCGGCAGGCAGGACGGCGGCGACATAATCGCGCTGGAGATATTATTCGGCAACCTCGTGATTCTCAAGACTACCGGCATATATACGCTGACCGGCACGCACCCGCAGAATTACCAGCTTGACCGCATGAGCAAGCACGGTTGTATCTCAAGACGCTCTGTGGTCGTTGGCGATAACGGAATAATTTATCTTGCGTCAGACGGCGTGCGTATCTTCGATGGGATGCAGTCGGTACTTCTGTCGGAGAACGAGAACTATTGGGTGGACATCCTCGGCGCTATCAACATGAGCAAGGTCAACAACGTCGCCGCGACGTACTTTGACCGCAAATATATCTTGGCGTATGACGACGTGGCGGCAGGCGTGATCCGTAACAACTATGCGTTTGTCTACAATTTCCTGACCGGCACATGGACTAAATACTCGCACCCGGGCAACGTGTTCTTTAAGACGCTCGGCTCGAACGAAGCGCTTGACCTGTATTTCGGGAGCAGCGTAAGCGGATACATCTACAAGATGTTCAATGGTTACACCGACGACAACCCGGCTGCGACGGCAGCGGCCCGCACGACATCGGCAGCGGCTATTTCCGCTTCGTACAAGACCAAGGCATTCGATTTCAGCGACAAATACACCGACTTGGCGCTGACCGATAAGCAGTTCCGAAAGGTGCTTGTTGAGGGTAGCATCGCGTCGTCGTATGTCGGCGTGTCCGCAGAAATAGATTCGGGCAGGGGCATTACAAAGAATTGGAATGTCCGGTCTGAGGCCGTGGCGACGTTCACACTTGGCGTTAGCGTTCTCGGGGTTGATCGTCTCGGCGCAGGTTTGGCGATTCTCGACAGCGAACAAAGCCTGCCGGT
>SDBT01007951.1_pt1 | contig 17397 bp, 15 predicted proteins | sample 2277101 | NCBI WGS metagenome assembly SDBT01 (sample SAMN10404973, study PRJNA504765) | marine sediment metagenome | isolation source: marine sediment core GS10_PC15, 103 cmbsf | place: Arctic Ocean: Southern Knipovich Ridge | collected 2010 | reverse complement strand
CATTTGATTGTCACCGAGCAGGGAAAACAGGTTGGTTTTATCTCTGTAAAGGATTTGCTTAGACTACCTTCAATATGAGAGTAAATATGCCCATGCGTTTATTAAAAAAACACAAAAAACTTGATACCTTTTTATTAGTAACTGCAATCGTATTTTCCGGTAGCGCTCTGGCAGAAGATGTCAATGACAGCAAACCCAGGCTTTGCCGAGGGAAGTACCATAGCGAACAGGCCGCAAAAGAGCAGCTTGCGAAATTCGCCAAAAGTTATTCAAGCCAGGTACAATGGAAAGCAAGAGCGCAGCGCAATCGCGAAGGAATCCTCCGTGGAGCGGGGCTCGATCCTTTGCCGGAGAAATGCCCGCTTAATTCGATTATCCACAGTAAACGCGAGCACAAAGGCTACAGCGTTGAGAATGTTGCGTTTGAGTCGCTACCGGGCTTTTTTGTGACGGGTAATCTGTATAGGCCCACCCAGGGTGATGGGCCGTTTGCAGCAATACTCTGTCCGCACGGCCACTTCTATAAGCCCAACGGGAGATTTCGCGATGATATGCAGTACAGATGCGCGACACTGGCCCGTATGGGTGCGGTTGTGTTTTCTTACGATATGGTTGGCTGGGGCGAATCTACTCAATTCGAGAACTATTCGTTTGCAGGATCACACAAGAAATGCCGTATAGCTGTGGTTTTGCAGACCTTGAACAGTATCCGGGCTGTTGACTTTTTGCTTTCCATAAAAAGTGTCGATAAAGACAGAATCGGTATCACCGGGGCTTCCGGGGGTGGTACGCAAACGTTTCTTCTGACCGCGGTTGATGATCGCGTCGCCGTTTCTGTGCCGGTGGTTATGGTCTCGTCGCATTTCTTCGGCGGCTGTATATGCGAAAGCGGCATGCCGATTCATCTAAGTGACAAGCACGAAACCAATAATACCGACATCGCCGCAATGGCTGCACCGCGACCGCAGTTGATTATTTCCGATGGCAAAGACTGGACGAAAAATACTCCCGAAGTCGAGTACCCTTATATCCGCAATGTCTATAGACTGTTCGGATCCGAGGATAAAGTTGAGTACCTTCACTTAGCCAACGAGGGTCACGACTACGGTATCTCGAAACGAACCGGCGCATACAAGTTTTTCGCAAAGCATCTGAAGCTCTCGCTCGATAAGGTGACAGCCGCCGACGGCTCAATAGACGAAAGCGGTATTGTTATCGAAAAAGCCGAGGCAATGCATGTCTTTACCGCCGAAAGGCCGCGACCTGCACATGCTGTTACCAATGCGAATACTTTGCTGCAATACAAGTAAGGTTTTGTTTCGTAGAGTACAAATATGCATGCGATTTTCAATTATTGCGAAGCGGTTTTCTGGGTAGTTGTTTCTCTGGTTGTCCTGATTGCCGCTGCAAAATCAAGCCGAAAAGTAAAGAGAATCGCTTACATAGCGGTGCCGACGTTGGTTCTATTCGGCGTCTCGGACATAATCGAGGTCTATACAGGAGCCTGGTGGAAACCGTTCTGGCTCTTACTCTGGAAGGGCATTTGTATTGCGATACTTGTGATCTGTGTTTTCTTGTATTGGAGACAGAAGGTGCAAGCGGGTACTGCTGAGTATAGCGCAGAAGATGACTAATTACACTCAGGCAGTATGTGAGGACTGTCACTACGTTGGTGGTTTTTTTAGTTCTTCTACTTTTGGGAGGTCTTTTAGTGTGTTTAGTCCGAAGACTTCGAGGAATTTTTTTGTTGTTCCGTAGAGCATTGGTCTTCCGAGGACTTCGGCTCTGCCGACTATTTTGACCAAGCCTTTGTACATTAGATTTCGGATCATTTCACCTGCGGCGACGCCTCTTATTGCTTCGATGTCGGCTCGGATGATAGGCTGTTTGTAAGCGATTATGGCCAATGTCTCCAATGCCGCGGGGCTAAGCTTGTTGTCGCTGCGGACACGCAGGAGTTTCTTTAGCCAATGATTGTACGGTGGCAGTGTCATCATCTGGTAGCCGCCGGCAATTTGATCGATCCTGAAAGCATTTCCATTGGTGTTGTATTTTTCGTTGAGATTTTCGACGTGCTCGCGGATTTGCTTTGCGCCGGTCTCGACGATATCGGCTAACCGGGCGGCTGTCAAAGGCTCGTCACTTGCAAAAAGAACCGCCTCGACGACCGATTCGGCTGTTATCTCAAAGTCCTCTTTGAATTCTTCCGGTTCGGCAGCTTCGGCAGCTTCAACAACTTCTGTGAGTTCGATATCTTCTTTCGTTTCGGTATCTTCTTCCGGCTCGATATCTTCTTCCAGTTCGGTATCTTCTTCCGATTCGGCATCTTCTGTGAGTTCGATGCTATCGGTCGATTCGCTTATTTCGTCGTCCTCGTCAAGCTCAAGTGATTCGTCATCTGTTGTTTCAGACGAATCCTGTTCTTGCGGTTTTTCTGAGGTTTCAAAATCTGTGTTTGCCTGTTCGATGTTTTCTTCTGTCATATTTGTTTCCATTTAAAGGGATCTGCGTCTTTTTTGCTTATCTTAATTGTCACCTGTTTGAGTTGTTTTTGCAATTGCTTAGCGAATTTTTTAAGCATGAACCTCTCGCTGACGGTATGGCTTAGGCACAGGCATGTCAGCCCGGCCTCTTGTGCGGCTAAAGCGAGGTGATGTTTTAATTCACCTGTGAGATATAAATCCGCACCGGCTGCGATTACCGTACTTATTATCTTGCCACATGAACCGGCACAGACAGCTGCTTTTTTAACTTTGCGTTTGTCCTTACCGATAATACCGACTGCCTTGGCGCCGGTGTGTTTTTTGACTCGCTGGATAATCTCATCGACAGTAAGCGGTTTTTCGAGTTTTCCGATTCGGCCTAAGCCGAACTTCGGATCGGTATCGTGAAGCTTATAACAATCAAAGGCCGGCATCTCATAAGGATGGGCCTTGTTCATGGCTGTGACGACTGCAGCAACTTTACCGGCGGGCACTATGGACTCGAACCTTACCTCCCGGACTTTTTCGAATTTACCCTTTTTGCCGATTGCCGGTTTGGCGCCTTGCAAAGGAAGGAATGTGCCTGTGCCATCGGTGCCAAAACCGCAGTGGCTGTAGTTGCCGATGTGTCCGGCTCCGGCTTCAAAGATTGCGTTGGAGACCTTCTCTGCCGAATCGAGTGGGACGAAAACCGTAAGTTTATAGTTATCGCCTGCCGGATTCGCCACGTAATCGCCCAAAGGCTCGACATCCTGCAAACTCATAATATCTGCCAGTGCGTCGTTTACACCGCCTGATACGGTGTCCAGGGCAGTGTGAATCGAAAAGACCGAAATACCGCTGCGGATAAGCTCATAAACGATTCTACCGTCTCCATCGGAGGTGACCGTCTTGAGTCCGTCCCAGATTAGAGGATGATAGCTGAGGATCAGATCGGTTTTTAGTTTTTTGGCCTCGGCGGCGACGTCGGCGGTTATATCGATAGTCAGCAGGATATTTTTGACATTCTGCTGACCATCGCCGACCAGCAGACCTACATTGTCCCAGTCCTGGGCCAGTTTTAGCGGTACGATTGCATTAACCGCCGCTGCTATGTCTTTTACTTTGTTTTTTTGCTGCTGCATGTGTTCTTTATATACTCATTGAAGTATTTTTGCAAATCTTTGGTTAGCGGCCCGACCTGGCCGGCACCGACTGAATGCTTCTCGATTCGGATGACAGGAAGGATTTGCATTATGACATTGGTCAGGAGAATCTCATCTGCACCGAGCAGATCTGCGATGAACAGATCCTTTTCGATCAGTTCAATTGAATGTTCCTTTGCTAATTCGCACACCGTTTTTCTGGCTATTCCCGGCAGGATCGGCGTTTTTACCGATGGGGTGTAAAGCACCGAATCTTTTACGAGCAAGACATTACTGATACAGCCTTCAGCTAACCGGTCGTCGGTTGTAAACCACAGGGCCTCGGCCGCCCGTTTCTTCCGGGCCTGGTCCAGGGCGATCATACGCGAAAAGTAATTCGTCGTTTTGTGGCCGCAAAGCGGATCAGCAATGTTCTGGCGATACCCACAGAGCACTACCATTACGCCGTTCTTGTAATACTCAGGCGGATACGGTTGAAACTCGGTAGCCGTTATTAGCAGAGTTGGCTCAGGCTTTTCCTGCGATTGCGACATCGATCCGGTCGTCAACGTAAGACGCAGCCGAGCGTCAGAGAGCTTGTTTGCTTCAAGAACCTTGTAAACAGCCTCAGTGATATACTTGCGGTCATAACCGGTTTCTATCGAGAGCGCCTTACAACTGGCAAACAACCGGTCGAGATGGTCCTCTAACCGAAAGACCACTCCTCCGAAGCATCGCAAGGTCTCAAACAAACCGGCTCCATACAGCAAGCCACCGTCCGTTATCGATACTGTTGCCTTGTCGGCATCAACCAATTTGTTGTTCAAGAATACTGTTTTCATTAAGTTTAGATTTCAAAGGGCGCAGAACACTTTCTATTCCTGCTAACAGGGCCCTGGCTTTTGTGATAGTTTCGTTCCACTCGGCATCGGGCTTTGAGTCGGCTACTATTCCTCCTCCGGTTTGAGCGTAGGCCTTTTGGTTTTTGATGATAATCGTGCGTATGGCAATGTTCAGGCAGACGCTGCCGTCAAGACCGATATAACCTATGCTGCCTGTATAGACACCGCGGGCCGTCGGTTCGGTCTCGTCGATTATTTCCATAGAACGGATCTTCGGAGCGCCAGTGATAGAGCCTCCGGGGAACATGCCTTTGATGACATCGCAGAACGAAACATCTTCCCGGAGTTCACCAGCCACCGTCGCTACTGCGTGAAAGACCGTCGGATAGCTTTCAATCGTACGCGGCTGGACTACCTTTCGAGTGCCCGGCTTACATATCCGTGCCATATCATTGCGTTCGAGATCGATTATCATGTTTAGTTCGGCTTGTTCTTTTTGGCTTCGTGCCAGTTCGTTGAATTTTGTTTCGTTTATTTGTTTTGCCTTATTGCTGTCCGGCCCGGTCTCATCGAGTCGGCGCCGAGTGCCTTTTATGGGTTTGGTGCTTATTATTCCATCGTGGATTGTTATGAACATCTCGGGCGAAGCGCTTACAATTTGTAAATTACCATCGTCGATATATGCCGCATAGCTGCTTGGATTATACCGATTTTGCCAGCCGAACAGTTCTATCGGTGAGGCGTTGAAATCGCAATCGAATCGCTGCGAGAAATTTATCTGATAGACCTCGCCATCGTAGATGTATCGCTTGATCTTTTCGATGGTTTGCCTGTAGTAATCGCGGTCCATGTTGCAGTTCATGGCGGAAAGATCGATGTTGTCAAGATCACCCTGGCAGCAAATCGGTTCCGGAATCTGCGATGCTTTGGTAAGCAGATTATCGAGCCATGTTAATTTCTCATGCGGTTTTTCCCGATCTTGCGGTATTTCAATCGCGATCAGCCAGAAGTTTTCCTGTTTGTGGTCGTAGGCAATCAGTCGGTCGTAGAAACAGAGCTTAATCAAAGGCATCTGCAAATCGTCAGTCACTGTATCAGGGAGCTTCTCTATATATCTGCCGAGTTCATAACTAAAATACCCGATCCATCCGCCTGGGAATATTCCTTTTGGCAGGTTATCCGGAAGGTCATCTTTGAGTTGGAATTTTGAAAGGACATTGCCGAGCTTTTCGAATGGTCGATCCTGGCCTTCCTGAAACTCGAAAATCTCTTTCGGACATGCCGCCCAATAGCTAAATCCATCCGCATCTTTCTTTGCGTCATTTCCTCCGAGGATTGAGGTATAATCCAGACCTGCAAAGATTTGACTCAAAGCCGCAAGGCTTACCGATTCACGGATATTCCTGCTGTGGACCTTACAGCCGATGGGCTTTACGTTTGAGGGTCTCATTCGGATTGTCCCGCCTGGAATTCTTTTATTATCTGCACACCGCTGCTCGTACCTATCCGCACGGCACCGGCATCGAGAAAATCAAGGACTTGCTTAGCGGTTCTGATTCCGCCGGCTGCCTTTACTTTGCAGTTGGGTGCCGATTCGACCATTAGCTTAACATCGTCAATCGCAGCTCCGCCCGCGGGATTCATGCCGGTACTGGTCTTGACGAAATCAACTCCGCATCGATCGGCGATCCGGCAGGCGAATACAATCTGCTCGTCTGTCAACGCCGCCGATTCGATGATAACTTTAAGCGTTACCTTCGGTCTCATCGAGTGGCACTGCCTGGCTATTGCCTGGAGTTGAGCGGCCAGGTATTTTTCGTTGCGTTCGATGATCGCCGCCAGATCAGCGACCATATCTATTTCATCTGCCCCGGCGAAGATGCAGTCCGCTACCGCCTCGACCTTGGCCTTGGTCGAATCGCCGCCCAGGGGCAGGCTCACAACGCCACCGACCTTGACCGAAGAGCCCTCCAAAACATCGACAGCTTCAGGAACCCAGCGCTGGTTGACAGAGACAGCACAAAAACCGTACTCTATCGCCTCGGCGCATAGCTGGTGAATATGCCCGCTCGTCGCTGTTGCGCTCAACAGGGTATGGTCAATGCAGCCAGCCAATTGCTTTTGGTCTATCGCTGTCATTTTTTCGCGTATCCTTTCTGCCTGAAATACTCCATCGCCTCTTGCGGATTGCCAAAGACCTTCGTGGCGGTCTGGGTGACGAAAACCGATGGCGGATGCTCTGCTGTCCAGATAACATAGACTTCCTTTGCCGCTTCATGGGCGTGCTGGAGTTCTCGTTCGACGCCGCTGGAGATTGCTGCTCTTCCGTCGGGCAAAGTGGGGATTAAACTGATTATCATTTCCGACTGGTCGATCAGCATGAAGTCTCTTGCATAAGTCTGGCTGTTAATGTCCCGTTCGACCTGTCGTACCTCGTTGATATCGAGTCTTATATCTTTACCCAGGGCCGAGACCTCAACATAATCAAGTCCCTGTTCGGTGGCCTTTTTTGCGTACTGCGGCAGGAAGGATTCCTCCAGGTCGGCAGGATCGAAGCATATGAATATCTGCTTCATTTGCCGGCGAAATTCATCGATTTGTTCTTTAACTTTTTTCTCGCCGCTTACATGTGTCATCGGGAAACTCAGATAAGCCTTCTTGAGCGATTGTTCGAAGATAAGCCCGTAAAAGGCATCAATCGTCTCCTTGCGTCCACCGCGGGCTATGCAGTAGAAGGGTGTCTTGTCGTCGATACCTTTGCAGAGCATTTGAGTACCGATTATTTCCTCCTCACGCCAGACGAGCAGGTCTTTTAGCGTATGTTCGATGGTATGCTCGTCGCTCAGTCTTCGATGCAGGGCGATTAGTCCGTCGATCATACAGACATACATATCAGCATTAAGATCCCTCATTTGGTCGAAATCCACCGCTGGAAACAGCCCGTGTCGCCAGCGAAACGTAGCGTGTGTATTGACGATGAGGTTGGAGGCGGTTCGGCTTCTGGCGATAATATCTTTAAAGACGCTACGACGAATCGAGTTAAGTCGCTTGATCGATATATCCAGGATTTTGCCCTTAGGCACATCCGTTGCCTCGGAATACATCATATCACCGACGTTGCAGAGAAGGACATCTTTGCCTCTCTGCCCGGAAAGATCACATACCCGCTCAAGGTAGCTTTTCTTATCAATACCAACCATCCCTGTTACGACGATAATCATAAAAGACTCAAGCCTCAAGACTCAAGACCCAAGGTACAGGATTGAATCGATCAGTTGATTTGACTCTCAACTGCGACTATTAGCCCGCTCAATGTTCGGGCTGCCCTTTTCCTTTGGTCTTCAAGGTGTTCATAATCAGTTTCTTTTAAATATCCAATACGCTTCGAAAAATGCAACAGGTATTCGACTTCGGACATGGAGCCTCTTGCAATCAGCAGAAAGCGAAGGTGGTCTTTGCCTTGTTTCCTACCCGATCCTTCGGCAATATTAGTCGGAACCGATACCGCTGCTCTTCGTAATTGCGATATAATCCCATATACTTCTTCTTTTGGAAAGGATTTGCTTTTATTATAAATCAGGACTGCCAGGTCATCTGCATATTGCCAAGCCTTAATTTTCTTAAAATCTCTCCCCATCTTATACTCCTGTGTCTTGCATTTTGTGTCCTGTGTCCTGTGTCCTGTGTCTTGTGTCTTGTGTCCTGTGTCTTGTGTCCTGTGTCTTGTATCCTGTATCCTGTGTCCTGTGTCCTGTGTCCTGTGTCCTGTGTCCTGTGTCTTGTGTCTTGTGTCCTGTGTCTTGTGTCCTGTGTCTTGTGTCCTGTGTCTTGTGTCCTGTGTCTTGTGTCCTGTGTTTTAAAGATTCGCTAATCTCTGTTGTTTATCGTGTTCTTTTAGTGCATCAATCACGGCGTTCAGGTCTCCGGCTAATATTTTGTCGAGACAGTAGAGCGACAGATTGATTCGATGGTCGGTCACACGATTCTGCGGGAAGTTGTAAGTGCGTATCTTCTGTGATCTGTCGCCTGAGCCTATCATGGTCCGTCGCTGTGAGTCCCGCTCGGCCCTTTTCTTGCTCTCGTAGTGATCATAGACCCTGCTTCGCAACAGACGCCAGGCCTTGGCTCGGTTCTTGTGCTGGCTCTTCTCGTCCTGCATACTGACGGTAATGCCCGTTGGAATGTGTTCGAGTTTGATGGCACTTGAGACCTTGTTGACGTTCTGTCCTCCGGGCCCGCTGGAGCGACTGACGTGCTCGATAACTTCATCCGGGGCAATCTCAATATCGACTTTTTCAGGTTCCGGCAGTACCGCTACAGTTGCTGCCGAGGTATGTATCCTGCCTTGGGACTCGGTCGCCGGTACTCTCTGAACACGGTGTCCGCCCCCTTCATAGCCTAATTCCGACCAGACATTTGGGCCTTTGACATTGAAAATAACTTCACGAAAGCCGCCCATCTCCGAGGAACTAAAATCGAGTTGCTCAACCTTCCACTTACGGCTTTCTGCATATTTGACGTACATTTCATAAAGGTCCCTTGCAAAAAGTGCAGCCTCATCTCCTCCGGTTCCGGCTCTTATCTCCATTATTACCGAATCAATCGCCGTATCTTCGGCCATCACCAGTGTATTTTTTATCTCTTCGAGAAGATTCTGGCGTTTGGGCTCGAGCTGTTCTTTTTCCTCTTTTGCCAGTCCCTTAAAATCGGCATCTACCGTATCGTCGGCGATTATTTGTTCAGCGTCATCTATCTCGGATGTAATTTTTTTATACTCTCTGTACTTTGCCACAATGTCACGAAGCTTGCCCTGCTCTTTGGATAGTGCCACTAACAAAGGTGTATTGCCGGAAGATGCCGACTGGGCAATTTCATCTTCTATCTGGATGTAGCGAGACTCGAATTGATCGAGTGTGGCTAAAAAGCTGTCTTTCTGCTGTTTCATGACCGTGGACTCTCAAAAAGGAGAATATAACACAAAGCAGACAATCTGTGCATTTGTTTTTTTCGGGCTCCCTCTTGTGCCTTTTTTTGGGCTGTGAAGTGCTATTTGCCTGGGCTTTTCTTTGCTTTTTTGAAGTAATCGGTTCCGTACTTCTTCTGGAATCTCTCGATTCTACCAGCCGTATCGAGGTACTTCTGCTTGCCTGTGTAGAACGGGTGGCAAACCGAGCAAATCTCAGCATGTATTTCTTTAGCTGTGCTGCGGGTTTCAAAGGTGTTACCGCAACCGCAGTGAACGGTTACCTTACCATATTTTGGATGTATGTCTTTTTTCATTACTGTCTTGCTCCAAGAACCTAAACGAGTAATTTTAGCAAAACCGCGAACATTTTCAAGTATTTTTTTGTTTTTTTAATGGCAAGACTGTTTTTTAGCTTCTTTGGCCGTTATTTTGGATCAATTCGGGCAATATAGCCCTGTACCATGAGTATTACTACGTAACCTCTAAAGGCTCTGTTGGAGTTTTTCGGGCAATGTTTGTGCTTTTGGGCGTTGATGTGGATTTAAAGAGCCAGTAAGGCAAAGTACTATACAATTAGGGGTCTTTCGTAGGGGATATGCCTACGGGGTTGTAGGTATTTACTGTTTGGTTCATAAAACGTTTTTTTTCGCCGATTTACTTTGCATCAATAATCCAAAAAAACTCAAAAAAAAGCCAATTTTCAAAGGAAATGTTAAGGTTCAATTCGTTTTGAATCGATAATTATAAGATGCAAAAACATCCTTGGTAAACTCGCTCGGAGAGTTAGTGATGCAAATAAGATATGTAGTATCAACCATGGTATTCTGGGGACGTGAGCACCCCCTTTCCTTTGAGCAGGAATGCCAGCTACTCAAAAGTCTCGGTTTTGGTATCGAACTTCTTCCCAACATCAAGAACCAGTATGAGTGCCGCTATGAACGGCGCAACTGGGACCGTCTTTATGAAGCTACCAGGGACATGCTCGTTTCCATGCGGTCTCGCAGTGACAAGCCTTCGTTTGATCAGTGGACCGAGCAGATCGAATGTGCAAGGATGCTTGGTGCCAACATAATTACAGATTTATCGGCCCTTCGTATTCCCGAAAACGAACGTGTCAATGGTTGTGACTTTGCGGCCGGAGTGGTTAGAGTGGCCCAGGACAATAACGTCAAAATTTGTATTGAAACCGGTCGTTTGCCTGTTATCAGACAGTTAGGTGAAAGATTCGATTCTATCGGCTATTGCCTCGACATTGGTTACGCAAATCTGGATACGGAGTTTTCTTTCAGGGAGTATGTAGATCAATTAGTTGACCGGGTAGTACATCTGCATCTGACAGATAATTACGGCAGGATAGACGATCACGTAGTTCCGGGTATAAAAGGGGGAATCAATCGTCTGGACTGGGATTACCTGCTAAACGCCCTCGACAAGACCGGAAATGAAGTGATCGGCTCGCTTGAGATGTGCCCCTGCGTTCCCACCGTTATGATTCGACAGGCTACGGAGTTCCTTTTTGACGAACTCAAATGGCCCAACCGTCCCCAATCCCAGATCGTTGATACTATAGTCGGTAAAAAAAGCCGAGTAACAGAAGATCAGCCTATTCATCACTAAAAAGCTCGATCTGTATTTTCTACCCCCAGCCTTTAAGCCGCTCCGAGTAGAGTGTCTGTCAGATATTCTTTTTTATAACCACCTGCAAATTTCACTTCCTCACAGACCATTGTTTTAAACCTGTTTGGCTCCAGGTTCATTTTTCTGGATCAACTCCAGAAAAGTTTGTTGATTAACGCATGATCTCAAAAAGACTTATGGTCTTTATTTCTTATCAGTCACCAGCTTTATTGGATAAGAAAGCTTTACTAAACTTTTACTATTCTTTGGTTGTATTTGTGGGATAAGAACATGATGAATATTGCTGTTTTATAGCAAAGATTGCGATCGTCTTGAGAAATAAACCTGTAGCCTCAACGCTGCTGCGTGAAGGCCTATAGATTGATGTAAATGGAGTTGAGAACTAATGCGGTTACTATTAGTTAATGTCGGAAGAAACACTGAAATACGCTTGCCACAGGGGCTGCTTTATCTTGCCAGTGCAGTCGGTTATGCAGGACATGATGTTAGGATTCATGACGAAGCCCTTGAAAGCAGCCAAGAGGAATCACTAAAGAAGATTCTATCTCAGGGGGCTGATGTTATTGGTCTGAGTGTTTATAGTGTCCCTTGGCAGCTAAAACGGATAGAGGATATATCGGCAGCAATTAAAGCACATCGAAAGTCGACTAAAGTTGTTTGGGGTGGGTGGCATCCAACGCTTTATCCTAAACATACGATCTTGAATGAAAATGTCGATGTCGTAGTCTGCGGCCCCGGCGAGAAGCCGTTATGTGAAATGCTCAATGCCATTGAAAAGGGACAGGATTTCCGTGGAATATCTGGTCTTGTTATTAAAGACGAAGAGGGTATAGTTGAAACCGGCCCTGTGTGCCTTGAGCCAGATTATCTGTATCCTCGACTAAATTTTGACCATATAGAGCTTCAAACATACTTTGAGCGTCACGACCGAGGAACTGGAATACTTCAATATATTACAAGCAGGGGTTGTCATGCAAGCTGTCGGTTCTGCATAATGTCTCGACAGTTTAAGCGTCGCCTGATACGCAAGCCAAGGGACCAGATGCTTGAAGAATTAGAAATGCTTTTGGCAAAGCATGAAATTACAATTCTTCATTTTTCAGACGATAATACATTTAGGAACGATTCAGAGGCACTTGAACTTTGTGATATTGTAAAGACTCTCACTAATGGCAATGGCATTCCATGGCGATGTGCCACCCGAATCGATACGCTAAGTTGCCTTTCTAACCAGACCCTTCGGAAAATGGCGGCCAGTGGATGCAAAGGTGTGGTTGTGGGTATTGAATCAGGCTGCGATAGAGTGCTTAAACTTATGAATAAAGCAATAACCGTCTCACAAACACGAAAAGCCCTTGCCGCATTGTTACAAAACGGATTAAGCGAGAATTTATTCTCTTTTCTGTTCGGTTTTACAGGAGAATCGCTAAGAGAATCTCGGGAAACTTTGAAGTTCGCGAGAAAAACTCGTTTGATGTTTCCAGATTCCGATATCACACTGCATGTTTATTTTCCAGGTGCATCAAATCTGGACTGGCTTGAGACTGATATCGACAAGTTTTCTGCATCTGGACTGTCAGATATCTTTGAAGACTATTATGCCAACCATATTACAAACTATCACGTTGGTTGGACGAATATCAAGTTTCTGCGATATTACTTTGGCATCAGTCGTCGCAACAATAGCACAATTGGAAGATTTGCTTTTCTTCGAAATCTTTTTAGACAAATAAAACGTATGCGTATTAAATACGGCATCTTCATCTTTCCGTTCGAGTACTATTTATCAAGGCTGCGATCACGAACAGGTAAATGATTTACTTGAAATATCAATGTCAATGTGCGTGCCAAAACCAGCCACTACTTAGGTTATTTTGACTGCTTTGTTTCTAAGCATTCTGATGTTGACAAATATGCCCAAAGGCGCACCCTGACCGGATAAGGGTCTGCCAGAGCTTTAAACTTTTTTCAATAGTATCCTTTGGTCTTGAAAATATACGCTGGTGGTGTTATATTTTTGGCTTCTTGAGCAGCAGCTATTTTAAGGAGAACCAGATGAAACCTAAGCTTATAGTTGTCGGTGCCGCAGGGCGAATGGGCAAAAGAATACTTGCTCTGGCCAATGAGGACGGGAACTTTGACATTTTCGGTGCTGTCGAAAAACAGGACCATCCCGATATCGGCAAAGACGCCGGTCTTGTTGCCGGTATAGAGGCCATTGATGTTACTATTGACAGTGCTTATCCGTCTGGAGCCGATATTGTAATTGAATTTTCGCTTCCGGACTCGGCCGATAATACTATCGATTATTGCATTGCCAATAAGACTGCTTTGGTTCTTGGTACTACCGGTCTTAGCGATGCACAACATAACAAAATCAAGTCAGCGGCAGAACAAATCCCTGTCATATATGGCACCAATATGGGTGTCGGTATGAACGTCATGTTTGCGCTTGTTTCCAAGGCGGCGACTTTGTTAGGTGACCAATACGATATTGAGATCATCGAACAGCATCATCGTTTCAAGAAGGATGCGCCAAGCGGCTCTGCGCTGACTCTTGCCGAGAACATCTGTTTGGCGACGGGCAGGGATTACCCCGGTTGCATCGTTCACGGCCGAAGCGGTAAAGATGCACTCAGGGAAAAAGGCACTATTGGTATGCACGCTATCCGAGCCGGAGATATAACCGGCGAACATTCGGTTATCTTTGGCACTTTGGGCGAGAAAATCACGCTCAATCATAGTGCACACAGCAGGGATACCTTTGTCCGCGGAGCAATACGCGCGGCCAAATGGCTCAACGGCAAAAAGGCCGGTCAGTACACCATGGCTGATGTACTCTCAATCCGTTAAATCGGTAGTTTCATTGAAATGGTTTATTCGGTAGAATCCTGTAGCCTCTGGTGTTGTTTGGTATATCAGTCTTATTTGCGACGGCGACGTAGCAGGCTAAATGCCCCAAAAGCCAAAAGACCGATTGTTGCCGGCTCAGGTATGAACTCTACTTGGTCTGCAACTGTGTTAATACTATAGAGGATGGAATAATCAACTGTAATAACGGTTCCCCACTCTATGTAAGGAACGTGGAACTCATGGGTAAAGATGACTCCATTAGCAGGAAGCATTCCGCCAATCCACATGGCAGTGCCGCTTGAGTCATAACCATCACCCGCTGGAGTAAAGGACCAATCCCCCATTGGCGGTGCGTACCATGTGTGTGAGTAAGAATCACCGAGGCTAACATTAATGAACGAGGGACTTGAGATGGTTCCTGTCATAAAGCCAGAACCTCTGTCATCGATTAACTTGAATTCCACTATGTCGCTGTACTGTATCAACTCTCCCGTCCACGGTGTGCCATTGACAGCAATATCCATGTAAGCGGCAGAAGCTGCCGAAGCCATAACAAAAACAATCAACAAAGCTAATAATCTTCTCATCTTTTTCACCTTGCAAAAAGGAAATTGTTCTTCAATATAATTTAACCAGCGTTGTCTTTAACGTCGGTCAGCGAGCCAATTTTCGCCCATTATACCTACATCCAACCAGTCGGATACACAGTCGTCATTAAGATCGATAATATGGTCGATGAACTTCGGTACACATCTGATCGGGCAAACCGAGATGTCGTCGAAGCGGACGATACCCATTGCGCTGTCGGCAATATTACCGGCTCTGTCACCGAATCCAATCGATACAGTGGAGACATCGTTAACGGCGTCAAAACCGGCCAGATCAATGTTCCAATCGATCCACTCAGGTAACTGGATATCAGCGGCATCTTCGCCGTTATCACCGTAAACAGCCATATCGTCAGTGCCACCGTTTATCAGTAACCACATGTCGGTAAGAGTGTTTTCGGAATCACCGTAGAACCAAACAATCAAAGCGGCTTCGCCGGTGAGTGTCAGGTCCAGTGCAGGATCAAAGGTTCGTGTTGCCTCTGAGTGGTTGGCGTCACGACCCCAGGGGCCATAAGGGTCATTCTCGTAGGTGTATGTCATAGCCTTTGCGCCTTCGTGAAGAACGTCAATCGAAAGGCTTACGCATGAACCTGTGGCATTTCCACCGTAACCAAGGAGATCGCCACAACCATCAATCCACACATCCCAGATATAATCGGGATCTACAGTGTAATCTTCGAATCCTTCGATCGTTCGGCAACATTCGACTGTGAATGACCAAACCGGACCATATTGTATGACGATGCCGCCTTGCTCGTCAACCGCCCAGTAGTAAGTAGTGCACAGTTGTAGCGAACCCGGATCGAAGCAGTTTACGCCGTGAAGAGGACCTTGGTAGGCGATTGGGTTCCGATTTGCAACTAAGGCTTCATCGGTGCTCAGGAACAGATGGCTGACCTCGGTGATATCGCCGGGACACCAGCAAAGGATCGTACCAAGGCTGGGAACATCTACAGCACCATCTTCGGGCTTCGGAGAAGAAGCTATTTCGGGATAAGTTTCTACCCAGACGGTTGTTCTGCCGGAATTGACGTTGTCGTAGTCAACCATCAGAACGCCAAGCGCGACGGTTTCGCCGAAGCAGTTTTCACCCGGACAGGCCATCCAATGACCATCGGCTTCCTGGTCGCGTGTGCGATCAACCTGATCGCCATCGAGAATTATGATACCGTCACCACAGATGTTGATTACCCAGTTGTCGGTCTCTGCTCGTATGTCACCGCCAATATCGATAATACCACTGGTAAGGTTGACCGTGGAGAAACCTGAGGCACTACCGTCGTCAATCAGGTTGAGATTGTCTCCGATAGTAATAGACTGACCACTCATGTTGAGAGTCCAAGTCGCGTCGAAATCATTGTCCTCGCCGGCACGCAATTCTTCGGCAATGTCAACTATCGCATTATCGAGGACATTCATCACGAAATCACTACTACCGCCAGCCATTTGCAAGTGGCTATCGTTAACGATAAGCTGGGCATTTTCCTGGACGGTGATCGTGGAAGTTAGACCATCGGTCTTGGATCGGAATCTTATGTACTCTGCCTCGAGGATTGCACTGCCACTTAGGTTGACGTGGATTTGGCCATCGTCGTGCCTGAATCCGTTACCACAGTTTCCGATAGACATATATGAGTTATCAGTCATGTTGAGTTCGAAATAGTCTTCGACCTTATCCTCATCACCCGCGAGCAGGTCACATCCGAGAAGTATCTCGGCATCGTCTTCCATGTTTATGATGACCTTGGCATTATTGCGGAATTTCATGCTATAATTGTCGTCGCCTGGGACATTGACCTTGGCATTGTCGGAAGCAACAATGGTTCCGAATCCCGGGAGAGTGTTTGCAATGGTCCAGTTGGTGCAGACAAACAGGTCGCAGTCCTTGATAAGGAACATAGTCTGTTCGCTGCCATAAGCTTCATGGGCAGGACCGAAGATGCGACAAACCTCTATCTGGGTATCGACTATCGGACCAGGAGGATCGGTTCCCGGAGGTACAATATCCAGACCGATCGGTATTACCACGGTATCATTAATACCCGGTTCGCCAGAAGGTGCTACCGGATCCCAGTTATATGGGCTCACCCATAGATAGCTCCAGGGATATGTATTTGTCCAGGTGTATGTCGCGCCATCGCAATTGCACGTAGCGTGGGAAACGAAAATTTCAACTTCTGAGCCGCAGTTCACTATTTCCCCGCCGACCGGGCTCTGACTCAGTACCAGATCGGGCTCCGTTTGGCTGAATTGGGGAGTCACTTTTGCAACCAGCCCTTCTGACTCTATTGCAGCCACAGCCGCCGCTTCTGTCATACCTACTACATCCGGTACAGTGCACAAGCACGGACCAGATGAGATCACCAGATTGATAGGCGAGCCGCAGTTCACTGTTTCTGCGCCAACCGGATCCTGGCTTATCACATCACCTGCCGGGACGGTAGCGCTGCATTCATACGTTATGGTTCCAACGGTCAGTCCTGCGTTTGTAATCGCAGATATCGCATCAGCTTCGGACAGTCCTGTTACAATTGGAACAGCGCATTGGCATAGGCCTGTGGATACTACCAGGTCCACACAAGTACCACAGGGAGCCGGTCCTGGAGGAGGATTCTGTCTTATGATGCTGCCTGCCGGTACCGTATCGCTGCATTCGTAGGTTATAATACCAATGCAAAGATCTTCCATATCCCCGATGATCTCCTGGACGGGAATTATTGGCATATTTCCGAAAGGTGGTATTATCAGCGGGCCGTCGGATTTTACCAGATTGACAGGCGAACCGCAGTTCACAGTATCTCCGCCAACCGGATTCTGACTTATTATATCACCTTCCGGGACGCTATCGCTGCATTCGGTTGTTATGGTTCCGACGGTCAG
>SDBT01007950.1_pt1 | contig 17399 bp, 37 predicted proteins | sample 2277101 | NCBI WGS metagenome assembly SDBT01 (sample SAMN10404973, study PRJNA504765) | marine sediment metagenome | isolation source: marine sediment core GS10_PC15, 103 cmbsf | place: Arctic Ocean: Southern Knipovich Ridge | collected 2010 | reverse complement strand
CATTATATCTTATTGTTATTACAGGAGAAAATAATTATGAAGCTCCCAAAAAGCATTTCTATTTTACTCATTATTACTCTTATCATAGGACTTGCTCTCTTTGCCACTCTTCAACCTCCTATTTAATCCATAAACCCCGGCTAGTAAAAAGGGGAAGATAGTCCTTGACAGATTAGGGGGAGTGTCTTATTATTGGTGTAAGGAGAAAGATGATATGGACATACTTATTCAGTTTGTGCAAGGTATGGTGCTACTTGGTGTGGGCGTAGGGTCTTTGGCACTTGCTATTACAATCTATCTTAGAGAGACCCGTCCTCCGAGTAATGTTATTCTTAATGCTCTCGCTGCGGTTGGGGAACTATCTTCATTGATGATCCTCATATGCTTTGGAATAATGGGTCTTGGTGCTGGGGCAATACGTATGAGTGCTGCATCCCTTCAGTTATTTAAGTTACTTGGATTATAATTAGTGGGAGAATTAGATATGCTTATAGATGTAATATCCGCGGTGGGCATTACTATGATGGGGGTAGTTCTTATCATGGGCGCTTATCAGTTTCCTGCGCGGGATGCCTCCCTTAATTTTTTGAATGTCGTCGGTTTTGTAGCTCTCTTTGTATTAGGGGCACTGCTGATTGCTACAGGAACCATGGGAGTAAGTGAAATCATAATGGGAGGGGGATGATATGTTGGAGAAAGTAATGAAGATGATTTTTCTGGGAGGTATTTTTCTCATCCTTCTAGGGCTAGTAGGAACCCTCGCCACTCCTTACTATAATGCGGGGGCAGTGGTTGGGCTAATAGGTGTATGTATGAGTATGGGTGTTGTTGGGGAAAGGTTATTATGATAGGGTTCTTTATTCTAACCTGTATCTTTGGCTGGTGTGCTTACAGAGATATCCAGAAGCACAGACGTATCTTAAATGAAGTTCGCCCAATCTTGGCACGTACTGCCGATCGTTGTGAGTTCAAGATAAAAATGTCTCGGCGCTGGTTATTAGTTATTATCTGTTTCGCCATAGTAGAGGCTTATGCAATAATCGGGCAGGGAATATTATAGTTGGATTATAACGTAAAATAACCCCTTTTTAGGCACCCTTGTTTTATAGGGGTTACGTTGACATTATGCTCCACATCTCTTATAATTGTTTTGAACATCGGCGAGCTTGTTAGCAAGTAGCTAACCATATCGCACTAACTTCTTTAATAACAGCAGTTTAGCTACTGCTTTGCTCACCTATGAGGATTATCATGGTAGACGTTACTGGCAGCTTAAATCTAACCCAAACCCCTCCTGAGGATAGACCTGATGACCAGGTAGTCCCAATGCTTGCGGGGAAGATGGACCCCGATGAAGTCAAAGCCAACTTCAATGCTCTCCTATATTTGATGACTGAGCAGATGGCTGTCCAACAAAAGTTAATTCATTTGCTGGTAGAAAAAGAAATTATCACGGCGGATGAAGTTAATGGTCAAATTTTAGAAGTTACGGGGAACAAGGAAGCCCTTACAGGGGTCTATAACGAAATGTTCGTCCGCTTCATCGGATACTGTGATGCCATTCGTCAAATGTTTAAGGATGGGAAAGTTTTCAAGGAAGGAGAAGGACATGACACTTAGAATTAAAAACCACGCTCAAATTCAGGAAGATGTGGTGCGCGCAAGAAGAAGTTTAGAGGAAAGAATAGTTATGACCCAACAGACCAAAAACGGTATCAGGGAATGGTATGTAACCTTCGCTCCCGAGCCCCAGAGTTTGAAGCAGCGGGTTTCTAAATGGATTGTGGGTAAATTTACCCCGGAATGGTCATTGATTAGAGAGGCAACAACAATAGAACCTCCTTTCAGTCGGGAAGAAGCGGAAGATGCTTTTAGAGTAGACCTTGATGTGCCTCGCGAATATAGAGTAGAAACAGATAAGGTAATGGTATTGAGTTTCATTTAGGGGGAACCGATGGATACTCTTAGAAAACAAATTGAAAAAGAGATGAGGGCGACCTGGGACAAGCTAGAGGTGGTTAAAAGCAAAGAAGCCCAGGATAATAGTACCTATACCTTTTCTATTGATGAAACAAACGAGGATGCTTTACTTAATGCGGAATATGGCCCGCAACAAGTGAAGTCTCTTTTGCATTTGGTAGTTAATCCCCCAAACGAGTAAAAATAAATGGCTGTAACAAATAATGTCGCTCTTCAGTTTGATGGACAGAATGATAAATTGGCGAGCGAAGCTGGATTGGCTATGGGCTTTGCCAATCTTTGGACTATCTCATTTTGGATTAAACCTACCCTATATGTCCCTCAAGCAGCCCAGGATAGCCATCACGTGTTGTTTCATCTAAAAGGAGCAACGCATCGCGGCGAAATATTAATCTGGGGTTCTAAATTAGAAGGTGCCGCACAAGAAGAAGAAATACACATTGAGCTTTACGATTCGCTTGGTAAAAGACTACGAGTAACGAGATTCAATAAAGTTCAGAAAAGAAACGAATGGAGACAGTTTTCCTGTACGTGGGACGGTACTAACCTGATCGCATATGATCAGGGCTTACTTGTAACGGATCACGTTACCTCAGTTTCAAGTAATGGCAGTATGAACGAGCCAACGGGTGGACGCTCACTCCGCGTAGGAGGCCTCATTGAGGACACACAACCATCGCTAGCGGCTTGGTCTGGCATTATTGGACATATAGGTATTTGGGATACTGACTTAGGCCCCGATCAAATCGGGACTATAATTTCGGGAGGATTTAATTCAGACCTCCTGACGAGTTCTGGGCTTTATACAAGCAATGCTAATTTACAGCATTATTGGAAACCCGGTGATGATTTTCCCAATGTGGGATTCGATTACGCTGGCAATATAAATTTGGCCAGCGGAACAAATGCCACAGCTACGGGTATTAACAACGTTGTTACAGATCAGCCTTGATGATTCCCGCAGCACCAAATAAAAAGTTAGGAGAAGGTATAACATGGCTATCGCAATAAATATGGACGATACTCCTATTTGCTGGGACTCCCATTTTAAACACGTCGCAGAAATGAAGAAGCTCGAAGAGAAGCGCCATCGGACACTTCTAGAAGCAGGTGAGAAAGCAAAACAAGCCATTGAGGAATTTTTAAATGAGCAAATCAAATAATTATGATTACTACCAGTCTTTTCTTAAGGAAACTAATGAAATTGTCCTTGAACAAGACCAATCCACGAAGGTAGGGGAAATTGTTCGAGAAACTGAAAGCCACCAAAGCGATTTAATAGAGAAGGAGTTAAGAGTTATGACTGAAAACCATCAAAGCGATTTGACCGAAGGGGAGTTAAGAATTATGTCTAGAGCCGACGAAGACGCCCTGGATGAAGGTTTTACTACTGAGGATAAAATAATTCTCGCCCAAGAAGAAGAATATCCCCCAGCCAGAGAATTAACTCCAGGAGAAATTGATAAAATTATAAACAAAGCCTTGAACGGATTATCTTCTATGCACGAAGTAGCTTACGAAGTAGCTTATGAAATAATGCATAAGATGTTGGACACCGAGGAATAATTATGCCTACTTCAATGGGGGATAGAGAAAGAATTAGACAGCTCGTAACTAAGGTAGATTTACTAGAACGAGAAATGAGGGATCTTCGGAAGCAGCTCGCTGAGAAGGCGGATAGACCTAGCAATCGGTTGAGAGATAATCAGCGACCCAATAGATACGTGTGGTCTGATTGAAGACCCAGAAAAGGTGTGAAAACTCAATATTATCGCGCGGGTATCAAAATAATCAGGTGAGGTACGCGTAGATCCCTTCAGAGAGAGGGATTAACTCTCTATCTACTCCTTACCCCAAGAGAGAACAATAAGAGCTTATACAAGGAATAGAGAAGCGTATAGAGGAGATCTAGTAGAGAGTTCTATATGAACAAGAGGAGAAGAGCTTTGGAAAGAGGGGAGTGAAAGGGTAGGAATTCCCCAGGACGGAGCAGGCCTCCCCAGACAACCATATTGATGTGGAACCAACTCTAACAAGGATATGAGAGTTAGTAGAGCCAATAAATAAGATAACAATACCAAAGGGGAAGTAGGGTTTTTTATAACGACAAAAAAATTCTAATACGAGGGGTTCTCAGATGAAAGTTGACATCACCCCCTTAAATAAATATAATTAGAGAAAAAGGTATCACCTCTATAAAGACATAATGATTAACCTAGGAGAGTATTGATGAGTTTTTGGGTTTTATTTTGGCCGATTTTTTCAGCGATTATAGCAGCACTGCTTGTACTTCAATTAGGTGCTCTTATATTTGGTGTATTTTGGAGCAGGAGGTTGAGGAGACGTGCCGAAACTGAAATGGTGAAACTAGAAAAAGAAGGTTTTGTCCCTCCCAGCCCAGATATTATGGAAGGAATGCCTATGATGATCCGAATGGATCCTAATATGATGGGAATGATGCCCACTGCTAGCGGTGAGGAGTCGGATGAAAAACCAGAAGAGACCGGACAGTATCTTTAACGAGATATTATCCTGTACCAATTGTGATTTACATGCGTTCTGTAGGTCTCCAGTTCCTGGCACCTCTTTTACTCCAGGATCTCTAATGATCGTAGGGGAAGCTCCTGGGGAACAAGAAGATAGGGAGGGTCAGCCTTTTGTGGGTCAATCTGGTAAATTACTGACCAAATCACTGGGAAAGATAGGATTGGCGAGAAGTGATGTATTTATTACCAATGTCGTCAAATGTCGCCCTCCTAATAACCGAGACCCCCTTCCCGAAGAGGTAAGTGCGTGTCTTCCCTGGATAAATAGACAAATAGAAGAAGTTAAACCTAAACTAATAATAGCATTAGGAAGAATAGCAGCCAGTCATCTTCTTGACCGTAAGGTCAAGATTACCAAAGAACATGGAATGATTGATGTCCTTCCGCTTAATGAGGATGTCTTAGTTTCCATTATATACCATCCGTCCTACGTATTACGCAATCGAAATACAAAGATTGAAGAGGATTTTTTAGATGATCTGAAAAATGCGAAGGAGATATCTTATGGCACAAATGCCGATGCTGAGATACGTATATGAGGTATTGGAAGAACACACAATCGTTATAGAGGATATGAACACAAATATGGTGGAGGCTATCTGGTTAATCCGTATGGTTAATGAGATGTCAAAGGTATATAAAGTTGACGACTCCCAATAGACCTCCAATGCTTGACTACGTTACGAAGTTAATGCTTTTGGAGTTGATCCGATCTGTAGGGGTACAAGATTTATTTGCAATAATCTGGATTGAAAATACATTGTCTGAGATATATGAACGTTATAGAGAATTGGATAATAGGTAGGGTGTGTATATGGTACAAGACCCAATTCACAAAAGAATAGCAGATTATGTGGCAGCAGAGTTTGATGGCTGCAGCTTCGTTGGAATTAGTAGTGATAATGAAGTTTTCCTAACATTCATTAAGGAAGATCCTGAACTTATGGCTGCAGCTAAGATTAAGGTTAAGGATTTTTTTGCCGGCGAAATTTCAAAAATTACAACTGTCGTTACCGTATCCATTGAGGAGGTTACTCAGTTGGTGGATGGACTTAATCAAGCATTAGAAGATATGGAGGAAAAGAAACCACAACTACTTGATATTGGGAGTTTCTAATGCGCAAATGGGTAACTACTATACTGCTGATTGCGGTTTTTGTGGCAGGCATCGGATTCGGTCATTATTATGGTGAAAGAGAATCCAGAACAAAATTGGAACATGTGATATCTGATGTGGTAGATCGTTATGCGGAGGAAACCTACTACCTTGCTTTAACTAACGCCAGAGCGTGTGTGTTGGCTCTGGACAGTGCAATGTTAAGGTTCCTCACCAAACCCCGTACTTATCAGCTTAACGCCTTTGAGGAGCGGTATATGTCCTGTAAGGAACATTGGGCACGTGCTAAAGATAGTCTTCCTTCAAAAGATCCTGAGACAGCACGCGCACTTAATATGTCGATGTGGGAATACGAACAATGGTCTCACCAAATAGAGTTCATGCTTGATACTTATTATGTTGTTATAACCTCTGTAAATAATGGAGACATAAACACTGCAAAGCAGTCTTCTATTATTTTATCAAGAGAATTAGACGAGTCGCGCAAGTACAGAGATAGAATTGAACATCAACTTTACGAGGCTTGGCAATAATGCCTACTGTAGAAGAACATCAAAAGTTAATCTTAGGAATCAATACTCTATTAGCGGAGGAAGGAGAAACTGTAGGCCAGTGGCGTGCGGGGACTTGGTCTGCGAAAGAAATGCTTCTCAGGGGCGGAATGCCTAACACTGAGAATCATTGGAATTATATTATCCACGTAATGAAAACATGTTATCCAGGTAGTTCCTGGGAGAGAGGCTCTCGGGACGAAGGATGGCTAGTCAGGGTTAGGACACGGACAAAATGAATGATGTAGATCATCTTACCTTAGCAATGATTAAACCTCATGTTATTAGGGCTAGAAAAACTGGTGAAATTATTTCCAGAATAGAAGATGCTGGTTATGCGATACTTATTGTTAAATCTGTTCAGTTGCGTAAAGAGGGCGCTGAGTATTTCTATGCTGAACACAAGGATAAAGATTTCTTTGCCAACTTAATTGGCGTTATGTGTTCCGGGCCTGTGTGGCCTCTGGTATTGGGTAAGCATGATTGTATTAACGAGTTCCGTAAGTTTATAGGAACAACTCACCCTGCGGAAGCTGACCCAGGAACGATACGTCACGATTTCGGAGATCATAGTAATATAACTCTAAACGCAATCCATGGAAGTGCTACGGATGTAGATTGTGATAGAGAAATAAAGTTCTTTTTCGATAGGGAAATTAGCTTGGCGCGTAAGGTTGAGGGGTTTGACAATCAACCTGAATAGGAGAAAATAAAATATATAGGAGTCTAAATGCCCAGTAGTATCATTCTTTGGAAAGATATGTATGAAATTGCGGATAAAGTTTGCTTGCAATTCGGAATGACCTACGGAGGTATTATGCCGGAGAGAAAGAAATTAGCTCGGTATTTTGGCGCATGTTGGCCATGTAAGAAGTGTATTGATGCAGAGCATATTGATGAAAAGAACTGCAATGAGAAGATACTGTATATAAGACTCCACCAGTTGGATGCACCTAGGCGCTCCCTGGCTAATAAAACAATCTTAAGAACCCTAGCCCACGAGTTGGCGCATTTAAAAGAGTGGGATCACGGCCCTGAACATATCAAAGTTGAATCCGAAATTAAAGAGTTTATAAAAGAGTTGGGCCACAAGGTTTAAAATAACATTTCACATAAGGATTTAAAAATGACTAAGGTTTTAAAAGGCACCTACATTACAGGTGAAGAAGACGCAGAGGGTAATAAAATCATTACTACAGAAAAAGGATTTACTTTCGAAGAAGAAACAGGACAAAAACTTGCTTTTGATGTTCATGAAGTAGATGGGGTAGGAACTGCTCTTCTTTTCGGAAACCAGGTATTCTTTTTGAAGTTTTGGACAGATGAGCAGTTGGACAAAGCATTTGAAACATTTACACACGCGGTTAACAAAGAAAGGGAAAAAAGAAATGAGAAGTCTTAATACTTATATAGATCACAGTCTCCTTAAACCAAATGCCACCCAAGATCAATTTGAGACTATAGTGGATGAAGCGATAGAACACAACTTCAAAGCGGTCTGTGTTTCCCCATACATGGCACTTCCTATTAGAGACATACTGACCACATTAGGTCATTCTAATATCAAGGTGGCTACGGTAGTGGGATTTCCTCACGGAAATCTTCCTTTAACTCTTAAAGTGGAGGAGGCACGTTATTTCGTTAGTGAGGATTTTCTTGATAATGCGACGGTCGATGAAATAGATTTTGTACTCAATTATGCTGACTTGAAGAATAAGAGATACGATCTTGTGATTAAAGAACTTCAGATGATGAATACGGTAGGTAGGAATTCTGGAAAGACAATTAAGTGTATTGTAGAGACTTGTTATTTGAACAAGAACGAAAAGGATACTATTTTTCACTACATTCAAGACTATGCTCCGTGTATAGAGTATATTAAAACTTCTACTGGTTTTGGAACTTCAGGAGCACAGTTAGAGGATGTAGCACGTTGGAAGGAACTAAGGGGTAATGATTTACATCCCCTGATCAAAGCTGCTGGTGGTATTAGTGATTTGGATACCGCGTTGGTAATGATCGATGCAGGAGCAGATAGACTAGGAACTAGCGCAGGTGTGCGGATTATGGAGGAGTTTAATGCCCTACAGAACCCTCACACCGGTACAGAAGAAGCGACTTAAGAAGTCCATCAAAATCGTTGGCGATCTCACGGATAAGAAAGAACTTTCTGATGTTGGTAAGTTTGCATTACGAGAAAGAATCAGAATAATTCTTAGGCTTTTAGGTGCAGATCCGCATAGAAGAATTCTTCGATATAAGTGTACTGAGATACTCAAGGATAGATGGCCTTTAAAGATTCTTAGATTAAGGAAAAAAATAAATGGATGGTAAAATGGACAGTGATCAACTTAAGGTCTTCTTAGAAGGCCCTCCCATTGTCTACATCGTAAAAGAATCTATAACCTTCTTCTCTATTGGTGTTATTACATCAAAGTGTGCTAAAAATAACCTAGCTAAAATTACGTTTTAAGGAGAACTACATGGGAAGAATTTATGAAGACCTGCACTCTAAGTGCTGTGATGTACCGCTGGAAGATGCGGACGCCAATTACAAATTTGTGCAAGCACATCCCGACACTCGGTGGTATAAATGTACTGAGTGTGGAGCATATTGGGGCCGACAGCGAATGAAAGGCAGTTGGCATGTTGATCCTGATTCTTATACACACAATGGAGCTGTAAAAAAGATTCGAGGAGCATAGAGCCTAAGGAAAAGGAAAGGACTTAACATGAGCGATGTATTGGCGCTTAAATATAGACCGAAGAGTTTTGATGCAGTTATTGGGCAGGACACCACAATAAAGCAGCTTCAGGGCGCGTTAGAAAACGAAGCCCTTGGGCATGCTCTTATTTTTGCAGGAACTCGGGGTTGTGGGAAAACCACTACTGCGAGGATTGTGGCACGGACATTAAATCCTGATCTATCCGATGCTGAAATGTCAATGGTAGTTAGTGAAGTAGATGCTGCGTCTAACACAGGCGTGGATAACGTGAGAGAGCTTATTGAGAGTATCAGGTACTCCAGTAAGGGGCACAAGGTTATCATCCTTGACGAAGCACACATGCTCTCAAAAAACGCTTTTAATGCGCTACTCAAGACTTTAGAGGAGCCTCCCCCGGAGACTACCTTTATTCTTTCTACGACAGAACCTCATAAGCTCCTTCCGACCGTGAGGTCTCGATGTGCTACATATGAGTTTAATGATGTGGATGTAGATACATTAGTAAATCATTATGCCTACGTATCTAAGAATGAAGGTCTGGGTCTATCCGATGAAGTTCTTCAAGACGTTGCTATCAAAGCAGAAGGGAGTGTTAGAGATGGTCTTACTATTCTCCAGAAATATATGTCTGGCGAAGCAGTTGAAAGTAATTCTTCTTTGTATTTCGATTTAGTTAGTGCTTTGTATACGTCAGACCTTGCAACTTCTCTTGCATTAGTAGGAGAGTTAAGACAGAAGGAAGTAGCTCGGGTTATCATACAGACATTAGAACGATGGTTTTATTTTTGCAGCCTGGAAAATTTTGGCATGAAGACCCCCGCTCGTCAGCATTTTGGAGACAGTATGCCCGTCTTTGATTTGAATCATCTACAGAACCTTTTCAGTATTTGTTTGGATGTGGAGCGAAACTTTACGGCAACCCCAAACAGCAAGTCAGTTTTAGAGATGGGCATCATTAGGATGTCTTTGCAATAGTAATTCTGCCTGAGTTGTAATCTAAAGAAGAATACAATGACTGCAGAAGAATTTAAGGAAAAGGAGAAAGAATAATGAATAATAAATATATAAGTAGTAACCATGACATGTTCAAAAACCACATACACGCGACCACCGTCGAGGCGTATTGTTTATTTATTAATGCCAATCGTAAATGTGAATATTGTTTTACGGAACTAACACTAGATAACTTTCAAGCAGATCTCGATATTGCCGAGGCGGTGGGGGGATCAACGGTGGATTTTGACAACAAAGTAGCATCCTGTGATACATGCAATCAGAGGAAAGGAACTAAAACGAGAGCGGAGTTTTTCGTAAAAATACAAGCAGATTTTAGAAAAAATTATTCACAGAAGAACCTTCTCAACGTAATATTCGTGATGCATTAAGCGACATAGCTAACAGAAGAGGAACGTTACCAGATTTTGATTAGGCTTTCTTTGTAGTAGTAATTTACTCTAATGTGATTTAAGGAGAAAGAAAATGAAGATCGGAATTACTAACAAAACGTTTAAACGTATCCCTACCGATTTCAACGACATCCTTATGTATTCTGCAACTCTAAACTTAAGGGTGACGGAAGAAGAAATAAGTATTATCTATAATCATAATCTATTAAATTCAGAACTCCATTGGACAAACTTCTCAAAAGAAAAAACAATACCGCACCCACGTACGCAAAAACCTCTGATACTCTTCGATTTTATTAGAGACGATAAACCAGAGCCTTTAACCTTTTCTGGAGCCAGTGCTGATGAGGTAATTCAGTTCGCAGCGCGTGTCCGTATAGCTATCGATGCAATCCATGCACGTCTTTGTGTATTAAAGCCTTTCCAACTTGTTACCGAGTAGCAATTTTTTTCGTCTCGCGTTAAGATTTTAGGGGAGAATACTCCCCAGGAGGATTTAAAGATGGCAGGACATAAGGGAGAACTTTGTATTTATTGCGGTAAGGATGATTCTTCTACGAAAGGAGATCATGTCCCGGAATTATGTTTTTTCCCAGACGGTGAGTTGAAGAACCATGAAGGCAGGCCCTCTGTTCCCGCATGTATTGAATGTAATAGTGAATACAACGCAAAGGATCATTTGGAATTACGTTTCCTGCTTAGTTTTTCTTGGCAATCCTATGAACACGTACCTCTTAAGGTAATTGCTGCGACGGAAAGGTGGTTAGAGCAAAATCCTCGTTTTAAAGAGACCCTTATTAGAAAAGCTAAAGACTTTAAAGGTATTCGCGCAGGGAAGCTCGTTAGTACTGGTGTTATACCCATGGATTCTCTGTTTCTAAAACGATACACGGTACGCTTAGTGTGTGCATTTCATTACTTATTTAAAAAAGAGGTGTTTCCTAAAACACATGAGGAGGTGTGGGGAGGTTGGGATTGGAACTGGAGAGATATTATCATCCCCGAAGGTGAAGAATCTCTCTCCCTAAAAGACCCTATTATCACAGAACTGTTTGAGAGTAAGTATAGTTTCGAACAGAATTGGGAAGATCCTATTACTGGAAAAAGTATCTTTAAGTGTCGTTTTAGTGAAGCAGTGGGTTCCCAAAGTTCTGGTCTTTGGCAGTTTATTTTCTACGATTCTTTTTTATTGTGGGCACTAACTACTCCTTTCGACAAAAGAAAAGAAAAGGGAGAATGAGTTATGGTTACAAAAAAGAAGTCCAAAAAAGAGCTTGAGCTTGAAGATGAAGTGGAACGACTCATAGCAAGTGTTAGAAGACAGTCTGAAATGTCGAAGAGAAGTATGTTCTATGATATGGAGGACACCGCTCTTGAGCTGGCATATGCGGTCGAGGAATTATTAGAAAAGGGTAGAAGATAATGCCAATAAAAGGATTCTACTTCGTCTACGGAGACGATGTAGATATGATTGAGAAGAGATATCTCCCAGACTTAGAAAAGAAGTATCAGGGGGCAGCGTGGCTTCGTTACGATGCTTCGATTGATGATATCCGTATAGGTGCCCTGACAACCGAATATAATGCCAATGATCTCTTCGCGGACTCTAAAGTAATAGTGATCAGAAATGTAGATACCAAATTCAGTCAGGTAGAAGAGTTAGCATCTTCTTTGCTGGAAAATCCAATACCAACCAACGCTTTGATATTGATAGCCAAATCTTGGAACAAGACTACCAAGTTGGGTAAGTTAGTGAATAAGAGCTTCACCATCAAAGAATTGAATAAGCCGGAGATAAAACCCTTCGAACTATTGGATTCTCTAAACCTCAAGAACACAGCCAGGGTTATCCAGCAAAGTAATCTTTTGTTTGATAATGATTACAATCCTTTGGCTTTATTTTCACTACTCTCAGGTCATATCCTTCTATTGAAGAAGATCAAGGAGCACCAGGGCAGTCCAGCAGATGTTATTGCTCGGGAGATCAAACAACATGTTTATAGAGTTAAAAAGACCATGCCTGCTCTGAGAGAGTGGTCAGGTGAGGATATTGACAGTGCTCTGCTGGAAATACAGAAGTTAGATCGTTTGATTAGAACTTGGCAGTACGATGAGAAGATGCTTCTCCAAATGTCGCTCATCAAAATTTGTACGGGTTGATAAAGATATACAAACGGAGTATAATTGAAATGAATGATATAACCAAGGCAAGATATTTTTTTGAAACTAAAGGATCTAAACTAAAAGATTTGCAAAGTTTTAGGCTAATGTTGGCAACAGCAAATGACCGTTATCTTAATATTAGACGTCTTAAAAGAAGCAAAAGTCCTCGCGATCTTGAAGATCTGGATCCACAGGAAACCGACGCATTAGTTGATTTCGCATTATTGAAATATTTAGGAAGACACAACAAGCTTCCAGAAAACGCACCGGTGGTATTAAGACAAGACATCTCCTTAAGAGAAAAGAAAGAAATAGCACTCGTATGGGTACAGGCACTTTGAGTTCTTTAGAATTAAATCGTATAATTGCTGAACGTAGTTTAGAGTGGCGGGATGAGACTAAGCTTTCTTTTATCTGGGATGAGGAATTAGTCATCGCATATGTTAACACAGAGTACAAGAAGTGGTACACTATAACAGACATATGCCCAGATAGAGAACGAGACGTTCATGCATGGTTAGCAAGTTATTTTAAAGCATTAGAGGAAGCAGAAGAATGAAGAAAACTGGAAACTCCTGCCCCCGCTGCGATAAGGGCATCACTGTAAAAAGAATTAACAAGGCGAGCGGGTCAATGTTTGTAGGATGTGATCAGTTTCCCAAGTGTAAATATAGCAAGGATTGGAACCCTAAGACTCCAAGGCGTTTGCTTTATTGGCCCACCCATAAAGGTATGGATATTGACGAGCAGGATGAAGCAGGATACGGAATTCGTCCAGAAGATGCAGGATTTTTTTAAAGGAGTATTAAACATGAAATTTTATTTGTCAGGCGGTATGGAATACAAAAAGAATTTGGGATCAAATTGGAGAGATTGGATTACAAAGGAACTTGAGGATAGAAGGCATGATGCGATTAATCCCATTAAACTTGAGGTACAGCGGGAGAAAACCAAACACCACCTCCCATTTCAGGAATATCTAACATTGTTAAAGAAGGAAGGTAAGTTGGACGAAGTGAGAGAGTTGGTGCGTAAGAATTTGTTTCGCAAAGATATGTACGCCATCCAGGAAGCTGATGCGACTATTGTGTATTATGATGGATCAGTTCAAAAAGGTGCGGGGACGCTTTCTGAATCGTGGGAATCTTTTAGAGAAGGCAGACCAATATATCTGGTAAGTAGTTTTGAGGTAAAAGATATTCCCACATGGCTAGTCGGGGAAACAACTCAAATATTTGATGACTTCGAAGACCTTTTGGAATATGTAAGTGATCATAGTTCTGTGATCCGAGATAAGATGCACTCCAAACAGCTCGCACATGATATACTTGGAGGGCTCTATTAGGAGGTAATCTGTGGAGGATTTCGCCCTCTTAGGTAATGCAGCAGCGGTTCCGATAATCATGGGCGTAACGCAGCTCCTGAAGAGTAACTTCTCTTTTAAGTATAAGGCCGACGTTGTGTCTTTCTTCGTTGCCATGGTTATATGTCCTGCTTGGTGGCTTTACAACACCCCCGAAGTACAAGTCATAGCTGCTTTCAGTGATGGTATCGTCGCATCTATAAAGATTGTAATGAATCAGGGAATGATCGCTGTAGCTACATGGTTTTCTGCAACTAAATCCTACGATCTTCTTGCAGGTAATAAGAAAAGAGCAGACAAACATACTATTGAAAGACAGGTTTTAGAGACAAATAACGACACTCTTTCCACCAGGATTACTGAATTAGAAAATGGTACGGAAAGTGGAGGTACTGATGCGCTGGATGGCCCGAATGAGGTCGATGCTAAGCTATCTGAGATTTTGGAAGGGAGATAAAAACGTGCCAGGTGTTGCAGACGTTGAGAGAAGAACCAAAGCCGCTCAAGAACAGAAGACCAGAAAATCGGAAAGAGATAATTTACTTGTACTGATAGCAGAGGGGCGTCTGCATGAAGCAGATGCTGCTCAAATAGAGCAAATTAAACTGGCTTTGGAATTGGGTGAGTTGTTGAATCATGAGCCGCAATCTACAGGTATTGATGCAGATCAACTTGCTGCTGCCCTTAAGGGGGTTGTAACCGATTTGGTAGCGGCTATGCCTAAAGTAATTCATACCTCTGGTTCTGGAGGCGGTTCAGTAGAGGACACTTCTCGTCCTGGAATGAAGCATACTAGTTTATCTTCTATTACGCATAAAGATTCTGAGATTAATATTAGTCACGGAGATGCTCTGACTGTGGAGAAAGAAGGAGACGAAGATGCAGGAGAGAAGCTCAAACGTTTACGAGAGATAAAAGGTTCTAAGTAATGCCTGATCCTCGTATTAGGGAACTGGAAGAGCAGGGGATAGTTAAAACGGATAAACGAGGGATCCGAACTATAGATGCATCTAGACTTCCTTCAGGTTCAATCCGTTCCCGTCCCTTAGAAGATAAACGCCGTACTGTTGTAGAGAAACGGCACAAGCCCGTTAAAAAAGAAAAACCTGTTCCTCCTTCCGAAACAGAAGAAGAGGAAGAAGTGGTGGTAGCAGAATCTACGTTTCTACCTCCCGAAGATATTCAGAAGAGAGATATTTTAAAAACGAAGGAGTATATCATGGCAGATGCAGATGTCCCTACAGGAATAGGACTTGATGTAGGAACTTCCTTCCTTGTTGCTGGAAGATTTAGTAATGATGGAAAGATTGGTTTCAAAAAGATGCGGGACTGCTTTATTAAAATAGAACCGAAGTCTAAGATCAACAGGACTATTCTTAAGAAGGGATTGGACGACCGAAATGCCCCTTATATTGAAAAAGAGGACGGTTTCTACGTTATAGGTGAAGACGCATTTGTTATGGCAAACGAGAGACACATCACCACTCGCAGACCTATGCATCGTGGTGTGCTGTCTCCTCAGGAAAGTGAGGCATTTCCTATTCTACAGGAACTTATAAAACGGATTGTAGGAGAACCTAGAGTTGAGAAAGAGATGCTGGTATTTTCTGTACCCGCTAAGCCTATAGATGCTGAATTCGATCAACTTTTTCACCAGGATATGATTAAGTCCTTTATTGATAGTTTAGGGTTTGATGCTCAGCCTATGAATGAGGGCGAAGCTCTTGCGTATTCGGAACTGCTTGACGAGGGTCTTACGGGGATAGCTGTAAGTTGTGGAGCAGGAATGATGAACGTTGCTGTGCTTTCTGCAGGTGACCCCGTAGTTACATTCAGTACGTCTAGATCTGGGGACTGGGTAGATCAGCAAGCTGCTATTGCAACAAACCTTACTTCCAGCATCATTCAACAGGAAAAAGAACATTTCGATTTAGATCTTATGAATCCTGAACCGGGTAATCAGATTCAGGCAGCTATTGCCATTTACTATGGTAACTTGTTAGTATATACTTTAGAGAACATCGCACATGATTTGGCAAGGTCGCCTTCTTTACCTAAGTTTAAGGAGCCTGTTCCGTTTATTGTAGCGGGAGGTACTTCTTTACCTCGTGGTTTTATTCAGAAGTTTGAACAAGCTTTGGGCGCAGTAAATATGCCCATTGAAATATCTGAGGTAAGACACGCAGCTGACCCTCTTCATGCTGTGAGTAATGGTCTGGTTTTGGCCGCCTCCATGGAGTAGTTGATTGGCAGACACAACATCTAAGATCGGTCTTAAGAAACCCATCGTCAATTCGGAACTTGATTGGGGATCACGGCTAAACGAGACTATAGACACGCTTGATGACTCTGTTCTTGGAGCTAATTTGACGGGCGCAGGTGACGTAACTATTATCGACGACGGTAGCGGAAACATAACAATTAGCGGTACTGTAGATCCAGTCACAGCACAAGGTTCTACTACTCCTAGAAATCTTTCTGTACGTTTCGGAGAAGTCTTCAATGTGAAAGACTATGGAGCTACTGGAGACGGTGTTACAGATGATATAGTGGCGATTAGCGCAGCTATCAGTGCGGTTGAGGGTGCGGGAGGTGGGGAAATGTTTTTCCCACTCGGAACATATTTAGTTTCCGATACCCTAACAATTAGCGGTAATAATGTTAAACTTAAAGGTGAAGGACCAGATAGATCCGTTCTGAAGAAATCAGAAAGTCTTGAGTTTATTCAAGCAGGTTCTTCTGCTCTGCGTGATACCTCACAAGCAAACACCTTATCGGTTACCGCAGCTGCGGGGGATACATCGCTTACGTTATCCTCTGGGAAAGGAGTAAATATTACCGCTGGGAATACTGTTGTCCTTCTATCAGATGCAACTGCGAGTGGTGGCCCTAATGTTACCAACAAAGGTGCAGAGTTTGTACATATTTTCTCGATCTCCACCGATACGCTAACATTATCCGCACCCCTCAAGTTCCCATATACCACCGGAGACACTGCGGAAGTCCAGAATATATCTTGGATAAATGGTCTTGAAATAGACGGTCTTGGGTTTGACGGTAATAACTTCATCGAAGGTGCGGGCGTTAATGATGATAATGTTATGGAGTTAGTGTGGTGTATGCGCCCAGTTATCAGAGATGTTAGGGCTTGGGAATTACCAAACATCTTCATTGGCTTACAGGGATGTATAGACAGTTTGTTGAAAAACATCTCTGGATATGATTTTAAATCGGACGGAATACAAGGAGAGACTGGGAACTTTGGTTACGGGATAGTTGAATTGGACTTAAATGAAGGATTAGTTGCCACTGGATTACAATTCGACCGCGTTAGGCACGCTTATACTACTGCTACTCTTGGATTAGGTTATGGTGTTCCGATGGGGAGTCGCATTTCACATGGGGTTTCCAGGAATGCGCGCGGGTCAGGGTTTGACACTCACCCAGAAGGTTTGGATATTGGTTTTCATGATTGTGCAACATTAGGTTCTTTAGGGCTAGGTTTTCAAACAAGATCTATCCGCTCTTCTTTCTCGAACTGTAGAGC
>SDBT01007949.1_pt1 | contig 17400 bp, 20 predicted proteins | sample 2277101 | NCBI WGS metagenome assembly SDBT01 (sample SAMN10404973, study PRJNA504765) | marine sediment metagenome | isolation source: marine sediment core GS10_PC15, 103 cmbsf | place: Arctic Ocean: Southern Knipovich Ridge | collected 2010 | reverse complement strand
CTCCGCCGCCGGATCGGCGATCCGTCGCGCCCGACCCTAGAGCTCGATTATCTCGAGCGCCTTATCCGCTCGTTCTAAGTCGCATGCTCGATCCAATCGTAAATTTCTTCACCCGCGCGTTCGAAGCGATGGGACGCGGCATCGGCCTCGCCGTCGCGTTTGTGCTCAAGCCGTTCGTGTGGATTGGACAGTGGTTCACCAGACGCGGCTTCATCATCAAAGCCGTGCTTGGCGCGCTCCTTCTCTGCCTCGTGGTTCTCTACGGCTATTTCTTCTGGGCGACCCAGCGCTGGGCGGATTTCGATCCGGACTATGTGACCGCCTACGAGCAGCCGGCCGAAACACCAGCCAAGCCCGCGGCAAGCGGCACACAGTCTTGCCAGCGTTCTCTCATCGTCGATGCCACCGCCGATCTGGTCGACTTCAACGTCAATCAGAACGCGTGGCTCTCCTCGATGATCCTCTACAAGCTCGGCCTGTTCGGGCTCGCTTGGGATAGGACGCCGTTCTTCGACAACAAGGCGTCGTTTCAGCGCGGCGTGCACCAGGCGATCCGCCGCACGACCGTCGAGCTTGTCGACACGCTGGGCCGCGTGCGCGGTACGTCGCAGATCGATCCCAATCTGCAAAGCGCCCGAGGCAATCTCCAGTTCGACGAGAGCACTTGGTATTTCGGCTGGAGCCCGTTCGGCCCGAAAACGCCGACGCCGAGTTTCTACCGCGCGGCCATCAAGGACCTGAATGCGTTCAACGACCGGCTGGAGAAATGCGAGGCCGTGTTCGATGCGCGCGGCGACAATCTGCTGCAATTCGTCGACCGCATCGCCAGCGACATCGGCGCAACTTCGGCGATCCTGCGCGAGCGCTCGGAGAACTATAATAGCGGCTGGTTCGACACCCGCGCCGACGATCGCTTCTGGTTCGCCTATGGCCAGCTCTATGGCTATTACGGCATCCTCACCGCCGCTCGCGCCGACTTCCACGACGTGATCGCCCAGCGCCGCCTCGGCACGCTGTGGTCCGAGCTTGAGGAGCAGTTGCGCGCCTCCCTGAACATCCAGCCGGCGATCATCTCGAATGGTGCGGAGGCCGGTTGGCTCATGCCATCCCATCTCGCGACGCTCGGCTTCTATGTCTTGCGGGTGCGCTCGAACCTCGTGGAAATCCGGCTCGTTCTCGACCGGTAGAGCTTGGCGCCACGCGAAGCGATCAGCCTTCAAGCACGCCGATATACGGAAGTTCGCGATATCGGTTATCGAGGTCCATGCCGTAGCCGACCACAAACTTCGCCGGACATTCAAAGCCAGTGAAGTCCGGCGTCACATCCACATCGCGCGGCACCTGCTTGTCGAGCAGGATGCAGGTCTTGACCGAGCGCGCGTCGCGTTTCGTCAAAAGCGCCTTGGCGAAGACCAGCGTGCGGCCAGAATCCAAAATATCATCGACGATCACCACGTCGCGCCCGGATAGCGGAACCTCCACGTCGCGCAGCACCTTGACCTCACCGCCGACGGTGCCCGCACCGTAGCTGGCGAGAAACATGAAATCGATTTCCGGGTGAAGCCCATGGCGGTGCAACGCCCGGATCATGTCGGCGGCGAAGATGAAGCTGCCCTTCAACACCGCGACGATGATGAGATTGTCGAGCTTGGCGGCGGCGATGTCGCCAGCCAATGCCTCGACCCGGCGCGCGATGGTCTCGGCGCTGAACAGCGGCTTGATAGCCTGCGCCACGGCGCTTCCCGCCATGCCTCGTTCGCCTTCTTAAATTGGGCTTGGGTTCGCTTTGCTAATTCGCGTTGGCGAAGCGGACCTTGATGCTGCGAACATTGCTGGGCGGCGACGGGATTTGCCGCAAGAACGGCGCCTCTTCGCCGGCGCTGAGTTCCGCCGAGCCGACCTCCGTCGTCCACTCGGAGATCTCCTCGCCCTTCTCGTCGCGCAGCGCAATGACGACGGTCGGCACGGTCATGGTGGCCGAGCTCGTATTGCGCACATTGCCCTGGACCTCGAGCACCGTCTGACTGCCGTCCTTGGTCCAGCCATAGCGGACGCCTTCGAAGGCGAGACCGTTTGCCCCGACCGGCATGCCGATCAGCGAATAGACCCGGGCGGCGCCTGGCAGCATGGACACCGTGGTGCTCGGCGCAAACACAAACAGCCCGACCACGATGACGACGATCAGCGCCAGGATGCTCCAACCAATGGCCACGATCGGCAGAGGCTTCTTGCGCCCCGACTTCGGTGCCGTCTCGCCGAACGCCGCGTCGACCAGAGCCGGATCGGCCAACGCGGCCTCGGTCTGTTCGTCCTCGGGAGATCCAGCGTCGAAAGCCGCATCCGCGGACGCGGTCTCGCCAAAGGCTGCATCAGGCGCAGCCGCCTCGGGCACCGCTGCGGACTCCGCTGGCTCGGCGGCGGCGGACTTCTTCTTGCCCATGATCTTGGCGAACAAGCCGCCGAGTTTGAATTGGGCCGAAGAGGGTGCCGGTGCCGGCTCCGGAGCCATCTCGGTCTCCGTATTCATCTGCGCCACCTGAGCCGCAAGATCGATCCCGGCATATTCGGCATCCGCCCGAGCCGCCATCGGTAGACCAGACGGTGCGGCTTCCGGAGGCGGAGGCGGTGTCGGCGACGCGGCCTGTGGAGGCGGCGGCGGTGCGGGCTCTGGAGCCGGAGTCGGTGCCGGCGCAGCCTGTGGCGGTGGCGGAGGCGCCTGTGGCGGTGGCGGAGGCGCCTGAGGTGCAGGTGCTTGAGGCACAGGTGCCGGCGCTTGGGGCGCAGGAGCTTGCGGCGCCGCCTGAGGTGCGGCAGGCGCCGGAGGCGCTACCGGTGCGGGAGCTTGGGGCGCGGGGGCCAGAGGTGCAGCCTGGGGTGCCGGAGCTTGCGGCGCGGCTGCGGCCTTCGGCGGGGAAGCGGGTGCCTCCGCGCCTAGTGGCTTTGCCTGCCACACGTGGCTGCATTTAGCGCAGCGAACCTTGCGCCCTTCGGGTGGAAACGCCGCCTTAACTTCGTAGCGAGTCCCGCACGCCGGGCACTTAATCTGTGTTGCCATTTGAAAAACCAAAATCCGTCCGCTACTCGAGGAAAATGCGGACGCCCCATGCAGTTGCCCAATTCCATTGATACCGAACCGGGAGTTCAGCATAAAGAGCCAGTGGTCGGCAATGTTAAGAGACTTAAGGAGCCCGGGTGATCCGCTTTGATAATGTCGGGCTACGCTACGGCTCAGGCCCGGAAATCTTACGCGATGTCACTTTTCATGTGCTTCCGGGGTCCTTTCACTTCCTGACTGGACCCTCAGGGGCCGGAAAATCTTCGCTTTTGCGGCTTCTTTTTATGTCGCTCAAGCCGTCGCGCGGTCTGATTTTCGTGTTCGGCGAGAACATAGCCGACCTTCCGCCAAGCGGCCGGGTGGCTCTTCGGCGGCGAATCGGTATCGTTTTTCAGGATTTTCGGCTGCTCGATCATCTCACCACTTGGGAAAATGTGGCCCTGCCGCTGCGTGTCATGGGCAAAAAAGAATCCGATTATGCCGAGGACGTGACCGACCTCCTGCGCTGGGTCGGCCTTGGCGAGCGCATCCACGCTTATCCTGAGATCCTGTCTGGCGGCGAGAAGCAGCGCGTGGCCATCGCCCGCGCCGTGATCGCCCGACCCGAACTGCTGCTCGCCGATGAGCCCACCGGCAATGTCGATCCGGCCATCGGCAATCGGCTGCTCCGGCTTTTCGTCGAACTCAACCGGCTCGGCACGTCGGTCATTCTCGCCACCCATGACTCCGCCCTCATGGACCAGCTTGAGGCCCCGCGCCTCATGCTCCAAAAGGGCCAGTTGAAGGTCAGCGCCACGTGACCTTATTCACCGACCTTCGGGACTATCCCTGGACGAGCCTGCTCGCCGCCATCCTGCCGGCCCGGCTCACCGCGCTGCTGCCCGCGCGCTTCCAGGTCACCGGCGCCCAGATCGTGCCGTCGGACTCCCTTGTCGGCAATGCGCTGACCGTGGTCATCGCCATCATGACATTCCTCGCCTGCCTCACCGCCGGCGGCGTCTACATGGTCAATCAGTCGGCGAACGCTTGGGTCGACGACATCGCCAGCGAAATCACCATCGAACTCGATCCGCTGAACACCGCCGACATCGAGAAGAAGATGACACTGGTGTCGCTGTTCCTCGCCAAGCAAAAAGGGATCACCAGGGTCAAGCCACTCACCGCCGAAGATAGCGTGAAGCTGCTTGAGCCGTGGCTCGGCCAAACCGCGGCGTTGTCGGCGCTGCCGATCCCGCGTCTCATCGCGGTCGAGATCGACCGCTCCAACCCGCCGGACATCGACCTCATCAAGACGGCGCTGACGCGAAACTTCGAAGGCGTCACCCTTGACGATCACCGCCGCTGGCAGGCCGAGATCCGCACCATCACGCGTTCGACCGCGCTCGGCGGCATCGCCGTGCTCGGGCTCGTGGCCGCCGCGACGTTCGCCGTAATCATTTTCGCGACACGCAGCGCCATGGCCTCCAGCCGCCAGATCATCGAGGTGCTGCATTTCGTCGGCGCCAAGGAGCGCTTTATCTCAAGCGAGTTCGAACGGCACTTCCTAGGGCTTGGAGTGCGGGCGGGCCTCATGGGCGCGTTCGCCGCGGTGATCTCCTTTCAACTCCTGCCGCTGATGATGCATCTGCTCGGCGGCGGCGCCGTCACCGCGGCCGAAACACGCCGCCTGCTCGGTCCCGGCGAACTCGATATGGGCGGCTATCTGCTTTGCCTGCTCGTGGTCGTCGTGGTAGCGGGCCTGTGCATGCTCACGTCGCGGCTGGGCGTGTTGCGCGTCCTCAAGACATACTCGTGACGGTCTTGCTCATGACGGCCTTGAGAACCATCGGCAAAACGGATTTCGCGCGGGCGCGATTTTGCCTATTCTGCGCCGTGCCAGAACGGGTTCGAGGTGAGTGGTGAGCGAAGACGTCGAAGACATTGAGGAGACAGCCGGCCGGCGGCATTTCCGTCGCTTCGGCGGCTTGGTGGGCGTCATACGATTGCTCTTCGATGCGGTGATCCTGCTGCTCGTCATGCTGATCATCGGCTTCATCGTGTTCGCCAACAGCGTGGACCGTGAGCGGGTCGAGCCGGCTCATGCCGCCGACGGCATCGCCGTGTTGACCGGCGGCGTGGCGCGCATCGACGAGGCTATGAAGCTCCTCGCCAAGGGCAAGGCGAAGCGGGTGCTCATTACCGGCGTCAACCGCGTGACCACGAAGGAGCAGTTGAAGCGGCTGGCGAGCCAAGGCGACCAATATTTCTCCTGTTGCGTCGACATCGACAAGGAAGCCCGCAACACCATCGACAACGCCACCGAGACCGCCGAGTGGGTAGCGCTCCACCGCTACGGTTCGATCATCGTCGTCACCTCGAATTATCACATGCCCCGCGCCCTGGCCGAGCTGGCGCGCGCCATGCCCGGCGTGACGCTGATCCCCTATCCCGTCATCGACAACAATGTGCGTATGGAACGCTGGTGGACCTATCCCGGCACCTCGCGGCTGCTGTTGTCGGAGTATCTGAAATATCTGCCCGCGCTCGGGCGGCTCGGCGCCACCAATCTCGTGCGACTGATCTTGTCGGGTGGCGGCGTCATCACCGCGGAGGATTCCCCGGAGCCGTAATGGCCCGCGAAAGCCATGGCCAGATCGATCCTCTTTAGCGTCCTGTTCTACGTAACGACGGCGTTGTTCGTCGTGCTCTGCACCCCGCTGCTGTTCCTTCCGCGGCGCTGGTCCTTAACGGCGTTCAAGCTCCATTCGCGGGTCGAGCTTTGGCTGCTCAAGCACATCGTCGGCTTGGACTTTGAATTGCGCGGCAAGGACAAGCTGCCGAAGGGCGCCTTCCTGGTGGCCTCGAAGCATCAATCGGCATGGGAGACCTTCGCGCTGATCCCGGTGTTTCGCGATCCCGCTTTGCTCATGAAGCGCGAGCTGTTCTGGATTCCGTTCCACGGCTGGTTTTCGACGAAATTCCAAATGATCCCGGTCGACCGCGACAAGGGCCCCGCCGCGCTCAGGCGCATGCTCCGCGCCGCCAAGAACCGCATCGCTGATAGGCGCGAGATCATCATCTTCCCCGAAGGCACCCGCCGCCCGCCGGGCGCACCGCCGGCCTACAAGACCGGCATTGCCCTGCTCTACAACGCGCTGGACGTTCCGTGCGTGCCCGTGGCCCTCAACTCAGGGGTCTTCTGGCCACGGCGGAGCTGGTATCGGGCGCCGGGCACCGTGGTGGTGGAGATCCTCGATCCCATCCCCCCAGGCCTGCCTCGGCCCGAGTTCCTGGCCCGCCTTCAAGAGGCCGTAGAAACCGCCTCAGATCGCTTGGCGGCGGAGGCGGAGGCTAGTCGGAAAACCAGTTAACCTCTTGTTAAGGCCTGTCGTGTTCTACCTTTGTTCCAGAACGAAACTGATCAAAGGCATCTTGAATTCGTCTTCGATCAACCCATTTCCAATATGGTCGAACTGGTTAACAGGACGGGATTGAGCCGATGTGGACAAGCGAAGCAGAAGTCGTTGAGACTGCCCCTTGGGGGCCGGCTGATGAGCCTGCGATGGTCTGCGCCGATACCGCGTTTGCCCAGGCTTTCCATTATTGGCGCGGCGCCTCCAGCCAGCGCTATCTCCACAGCGTTTATTCGCTGTTGGGCTGCCCTGCTTTGCCCCAAGCCAACTACATCTTAGTCCGCCGCTATGAGGACGGGACGCGCGAGGCGCTGGCCTTCGGCCAGACCAAGGATGACGCCATCTCGCTTAATCTTGCCCATCTGCGCCATGAGGGCGCTAAATTCGGCGCCAACGAGGTGCATGTCCACCTGCTGGCCGACACCGCCGATGAGCGCACCGAAGTCGAGGCGGACCTGGCAGAAGCCCATACGCGCCGCCAGACGGACAAAGCCATCGCCGCGTAGCCGCGTCGCCGCAAGATCATCTCAAAATCTGCAAGATCGTCTCGAAATTTGATTGTCGGGACTAGCCACGCATCCGCGCGGCGCTCAGCCTAGTCGCGGGACAGCCGCTCGAGCCGTTGCTGCATGGCCAGCATCTCGGCCTTCAGCGTGTTGATATCGTCCCCGCTCGGCTTGACGCCGGCCGCAGGCTTGGCTTCGGAGCCTTCGAGCGCTGCCAGAGCCTCCCCACCATCCTCAGAGGGTGTGAACAAGCCGAGTGCACGCTCGAATACGGCGAAATTCTTCTGCACCTGCTCTTGCATCGCATCGAACGCCGTCGAGCCGAAGACATTGGCGAACCGGAGCCGATACTGGTCCTGTTGCTTGGTCAGCGAGTCGAGGCTGAACTCCAGATAGCTCGGCACGATGTTCTGCATGCTACCGCCATAGAAACGGATCAATTGGCGCAAGAAGCCGACCGGCAGAAGATTGGTGCCCCGGCTTTCCTGCTCGACGATGATCTGAGTGAGGACGGTATGGGTGAGGTCTTCGCCAGTCTTCGCGTCGTAGACGACAAAGTCTCGATCGGCCCGTACCATTTCGGCGAGGTCCTCGAGCGTCACATACGTGCTCGTGTCGGTATTATAGAGTCGGCGGTTAGCGTATTTCTTGATGATGACCGGCCGGCCCTCTTGGTCCGCGTCCCTAGCCACTTGTTTTTCGCTCCCACGCCCTGGGCCACGCCCGGGGCTATTATGCCGCACCTGCGAAATCACTAGCACGTTCCTTGTGCACAGCACCAGAGCCTTGCCCGGAGGCTTAATGGCGGGGTCCGTGGGGTTTCCCAACGGGAATCACTAGGGTATGACCTTTGCTCCTTTTGAGTATGGAGATGCAGTAATGAAAGCCGATGATATCGTCATTGTTGCCGCCGCGCGGACGCCGGTCGGATCCTTCAACGGTTCCCTGGCCAGCCTACCGGCTCACGAGCTGGGCAAAATCGTGCTCGAGGCAGTAATGGAGCGGGCAGGCGTGAAGCCCGACGAAGTCGACGAAGTGATCCTCGGGCAGGTTCTTACGGCAGCGCAGGGTCAAAACCCGGCGCGCCAGGCAGCCCTCGGTGCCGGGATTTCCCAGGACGCACCGGCTTGGGGCCTGAACCAAGTCTGTGGATCGGGCCTTCGCGCCGTCGTCACCGGCGCCCAGCAGATCGCGGCCGGCGACGCCAATATCGTCATCGCCGGCGGTCAGGAGAGCATGAGCCAGTCGGTCCACGCCACGCATCTGCGTAACGGCGTGAACATGGGCAATGCCGCACTGATCGACACCATGGTCAAAGACGGCCTGTGGGATGCCTTCAACGACTACCATATGGGCGCCACGGCCGAGAACGTCGCCGACAAGTGGCAGATCACGCGCGAGCAACAGGACGCCTTTGCTGTCGCCTCCCAGAACAAGGCCGAGGCCGCCAGGAAGGCCGGCAAGTTCAAAGATGAGATCGTTCCCGTGACCATCAAGACCCGCAAGGGCGAGACGGTGGTGAGCGAGGACGAATATATCCGTGAGGGCGCAACCATCGAAGGCGTCGCCAAGATGCGGCCTGCCTTCAAGAAGGATGGCTCCGTCACCGCCGCCAACGCCTCGGGCATCAATGACGGCGCCGCCGTCGTGGTGCTGATGAAGGCTGGCGACGCCGAGAAGCGTGGGCTCAAGCCCCTCGCCCGCATCGCCTCTTGGGCGCAGGCTGGTGTCGATCCGGCCGTTATGGGCTCCGGACCGATCCCCGCCTCTCGCAAGGCCTTGGAGAAGGCCGGCTGGACCCCGCAGGATCTCGATCTGATCGAAGCCAACGAGGCTTTCGCGGCGCAAGCTTGTGCCGTCAACAAGGACCTCGGCTGGGACACCGACAAAGTGAACGTCAACGGCGGCGCCATCGCCATCGGTCACCCCATTGGGGCGTCCGGCGCGCGCGTGCTCGTGACGTTGCTGCACGAGATGCAGAAGGCGGACGCCAAGAAGGGCCTCACCACGCTTTGCATCGGTGGCGGCATGGGCATCGCCATGTGCGTTGAGCGCGACTAGCTCTCGGCACAGCCTAGATGAGTTTCTCATGTGGGGTGGCCGCTTGCCGCCCCACATGCAGGTTTTGTCTTTTAAGAAACAGGCGCCAGAGACGCGCCAAGGGAGGAAGCTATGAGTAGGGTTGCTCTAGTTACGGGAGGCACCCGCGGTATCGGCGAGGCCGTCTCCAAGGCGCTTAAGGCTGCTGGATATAAAGTCGCCGCCAACTATGCCGGCAATGACGAGGCGGCCAACGCCTTCAAAGCGGCAAACGATATCCCCGTGTTCAAGTGGGACGTTGGCGACAACGAGGCTTGCGCCGCTGGCATCGTCGCGGTCGAGAACGAAGTCGGCCCCGTCGACGTGCTGGTCAACAATGCCGGCATCTCGCGCGACGCCATGCTCCAGAAGATGACCTATGAGCAGTGGACGCAGGTGATGCGCACCAATCTCGATTCTATGTACAACATGACCCACCCGGTGATCGCCGGCATGCGCGAGCGTGGCTTCGGCCGCATCGTCTCGATCTCTTCGATCAACGGCCAGCAGGGCATGCTGGGTCTGTCCAATTACTGCGCTGCCAAGGCCGGCATAATCGGCTTCACCCGGGCCATCGCGCTTGAGGGCGCGCGCAAGGGCATCACCGCGAATGCCATCGCACCGGGCTATGTGGCGACCGACCTTCTGGCGAACGTCCCCGAGAAGGTGATGGAGTACATCGTCGGCCAGATCCCCGTGGGACGGCTTGGCCAGGCTGACGAAGTCGCGCGTTGCGTGGTGTTCCTCGCGGCTGATGAGTCTGCCTGGATCACCGGCTCGACGCTGACCATCAATGGCGGCCAGCTGATGGACTAAGCGGGGTTCCGCTCCGGCCTGTCCTTTAAGGCCACAACGATCAAGAACGTCTCTCCCCTCGTGGGGAGGGACGTTTTTTTCGCCTAAGGTTCGAAGCCTTCAGGGGCGAGCTCGAAGCCGGCAAAGTCGAAGCCCGGCGCCACCGTGCAGCCCACCAATGTCCATTCTCCGAGACTGCGCGCGCTCTGCCACGCAAAAGCGGGGACCGGCGCTTGGGGGTGCTCGCCGGCGGCGAGATCAGGCCCGAGCTTGTAGAGATGACGCGCGCCCTTATCGTCGGCGACCTCAAGCTTGAGCGGTGCGCCGCCATACCAGTGCCAGATTTCCACCGCGTCGACCCGGTGCCAGTGAGACACCTCGCCAGCTTTCAGCAGAAACAGAATAGCGGTCGAGTGCGGGCGGTCGCCGTGCCCGGCCTCGTCTCGAAAGGTCTCGCGAAACCAGCCGCCCTCGGGATGAGGCTCGAGCTTGTGATGGGCGATGACTTCGTCGGCGGTCAGCGTCTCGGCCATCCCTAGAACGCGTCCTTACGGCGGCGGACTTCGCCGAAGATTTCCTCATGCGGACGCTCTTCCATGCCGAGCCGCTTTTGAATGTCCGAGCTCGAAGCACGCAGGAAGGGATTGGTGGCAAGCTCCTGACTGATCGTCGTCGGAAGCGACGGGGTGCCAGTCTTAGCGTTGGCCGCGACCTCCGCGGCGCGCGCCTGTAGCGCCTCGTTCTCAGGCTCAATGGTCAGCGCGAACCGGCAATTGGCATCTGTATATTCATGACCGCAATAGACCTTCGTCTCGGGCGGCAACGCGGCGAGCTTCGACAAGGACGACCACATGGTCGGCGCATCGCCTTCCAGCAGTTTGCCGCAGCCCACGGAGAACAGCGTGTCGCCGACAAACGCGGCGCCATCGTCAGGGAAGAAATAGCTGACATGCCCGCGCGTGTGGCCCGGCGTTTCGACCACGATGGCCTTGGCGCCGCCGATCTCGACCTCATCGCCCTCCTTCACCTCGACGTCGAGACCCCGGATCAGCCCCGCCTCTGCGGCCGGGCCGGTGACCGTGCAGCCGGTCTTGCGCTTCACGGCCTCGATGCCCGCGGTATGGTCGTAATGGTGATGGGTGATGAGAATATCGGTGAGGGTCCAGCCCGTCTTCCGCAGCGCCGCAAGCAACTCATCGGCGTCGGGCGCATCGATGGCCACCGTGGCCCCGCTCTCCGCGTCATGGAGCAACACGCCGTAATTGTCGCCCCGTGTGGGAAATTGATAAATCTCGAGCCTGGCCATTTCGCTCTCTTCTGTTTTGCTCTTATGGGAGCGCGACCGTAGCATCCAAGCCTCGCCGATTGGAACCAAGCCCGAACCTTCAGAATTCGCCCAAGAACCCGCCCATGCATCTCGATGTCATCAACCTCAAGGATTTCTACGCCCAGCCCCTGGGGCGGATGGCGGCTTCGCTGCTTAAGGCGCGCATCCGGGCGCGCTGGAGCAATCTGAAAGGCCTCCGCGTGTTTGGCCTCGGCTACGCCACGCCCTATCTCGCGGAGTTCAAGACCGAGGCGAGCGCGCTCGGCGCCTTGATGCCGGACGGGCTCGGCGCACTGCCTTGGCCTGACGGCGCGCGCTCCATGACGGTGCTGGTGAACGAGACGGAACTCCCCCTCGACGACGAAAGCGCCGACCGCATTCTGCTCGTGCACATACTGGAATGGTCCGAGCGCTCGCACGCGCTGTTGCGCGAAATTTGGCGCGTGCTCAAGCCCAACGGCAAGCTGCTGCTCGTGGTGCCAAACCGGCAGGGACTATGGGCACGGGTCGACACGACGCCGTTCGGCCATGGCAGCCCGTTCAGTCGGTCGCAGCTCACCAAGATTCTGAAAGATGCCATGTTCCAGCCCGAGGGCTGGCAACACGCGCTCTATATGCCGCCCTTCAACTGGCGCATCCTGACGCGCTGGCCCGGCTTCTGGGAACGGCTCGGGCTCGTGCTATGGCCCGCATTCTCCGGCGTGCTCATGGTGGAAGCGACCAAGCAAGTCTATGCGGCCATGCCGTTGCACGAAACCGCACGCCAAGGCCGCCGCCGCATCATGCCGGTGCCTGCCGGCGCGGTAACGCCGCGAGCCCGCTAGCGCGAAAGCAGGAATACCGCCTGCTCGCCAAACAGGTTTTGCGCGAAGAGCGGCATAGACACGAGCTTGGTGCCGTAAGCGTTGAGCGCCACCGCCCGCTCCACCTTGGCGCCGAGATCGTCACACAGCGCCAGGAAGTCCTTGATGGTGCAGAAATGGATGTTGGGCGTGTTGTGCCAACTCTCCGGCAGATTGTCGGTGCGGGGCATATGTCCGCCGAACATCAGCTGGGTGCGCACCCGCCAATGGCCAAAATTTGGAAACGACACCACGGCCCGCTTGCCGATGCGCAGTAGCTGCTCCAGCACCAGGCGCGGGTTATGGGTCGCCTGGATAGTCTGTGACAGGATCGCGTAGTCGAAAGCAAGGTCGGGGTAGTAGGCAAGGTCGGTGTCGGCGTCGCCCTGGATCACCGCCAGCCCTTGCGCCACGCAGGAGCTCACGCCCGCATGGCGCAGCTCGATGCCGCGCCCGTCGACCGCCTTCTTGTCGGCGAGGAGGCGCAGCAGCGTACCGTCACCGCAGCCGACATCGAGCACGCGCGACCCCGGCACGACCATCTCGGCGATGAGCAGCAGGTCGACGCGCTGCGTATCAGGCGCGCGAACGCTATTCGGTTTGACGGGCATGTTCACGCTCACGCTCCACCGTCCGGGAAGGCCACGCCGCGGCGCCGTGCGGCGGCGGACAGAAATCCTCTGATCGTGTCGAACAGCTCGGGCTCGTTCAGCAGAAATGCGTCATGGCCCTTGTTCGACTGAATCTCGACGAAGCTGACCTTGGCGGCGACGGCGTTCAGCGCGTGCACGACCTCACGGCTCTCGTCCGTGGGGAACAGCCAGTCCGACGTGAACGAGATCAGGCAGAAGCGCGTCTTGGTGCCGGCGAACGCATGGGCCAGCACCCCGTCATGATCCGCGGCGATGTCGAAATAGTCCATGGCGCGCGTGATGTAGAGATAAGAGTTGGCGTCGAACCGGTCGACAAAGGACATGCCCTGGTGGCGCAGATAGCTCTCCACTTGGAAATCGGCGTCGAAACCAAACGTCACCTTCTCCCGGTCCTGCAGCTTCCGGCCGAACTTGTCGTGCAGCGCCGTGTCGGACAGATAGGTGATATGCGCGGCCATGCGGGCCACGGCGAGACCTTTACGCGGACTCTTGCCCTCGTCGAGATAGCGCCCTTCGTACCAGTCCGGATCGGCCATCACCGCTTGGCGCCCGACCTCATGGAAGGCGATGTTCTGCGAGGAGTGGCGCGCGGCGCAGGCAATCGGCACGGCGGAGAACACACGGTCCTTATAGGTGGCGGCCCATTCCAGAACCTGCATGCCGCCCATGGAGCCGCCGATCACGCTCAAAATCTGATCGATACCGAGATGGTCGAGCAGGCGCGCTTGCGCCCGCACCATGTCGCGCACGGTGATGACGGGGAAGTCGGGACCATAGGCTTTGCCGGTCGCCGGGTTGATCGAGCTCGGGCCCGTCGAACCCATGCAGCCGCCGATGACATTGGGGCAGAGCACGAAATAGCGGTCGGTATCAATCGGCTTGCCTGGCCCAATCATAATGTCCCACCAGCCGGGCTTGCCGGTCAGGGGGTTGAGGTTGGCGGCGTGCTGGTCGCCGGTCAGCGCATGACAGACAAGCAGAAGGTTCGACTTATCGGCGTTGAGCGTGCCGTAGGTCTGATACGCGATGGAAAGCGGCGCAAGCGAAGCCCCACTGTCGAGCGGCAAAGGCTCGTCAGCCGGGAAATGGACGATCTCGCTCTGCGGATTGGCGGTCTGCGCCAGCCGCTTCGCGCGGTCGTCGAAGCTCTCCGCTGCCGGATTCTCGTTCATCGCAAGAACTGCCTACTTATCGCGCGGGACCATCCAGCGCATTCGGGGTCAATAATGCCGGAAAACTATACAACGACGCGTTAGCTATGACGTTTTCCTTGAAAATCAATCTTTTCTTTGCCTTAGCCTGAGATATGGCCCAATGAGAGGCCCTTCGCAAAGATTGCCGCTAAGGAGAGACGAAATGACCGCCAAACGTGGGCCAATCCCGCGTCCAGGCATTCTCGACATCGCGCCCTATGTTCCGGGCACGAGCGGGCTCCCTGGTGCCGAGCCGGTGGTCAAGCTGTCGTCCAACGAGACGCCGCTTGGAGCGAGCCCACGCGCGGTCGAGGCTTACCTAGCGCAGGCCCCAAATTTGGCGCGTTACCCCAACGGCTCGGCCCGGCCCTTGCGCGAGGCACTGGCCAAGCAATACGGCCTCGACGCGGCCCGGATCGTCTGTGGGGCGGGCTCCGACGAGCTGCTCAACATGCTGGCCCTGGCCTATCTCGGCCCAGGCGACGAGGCGATCTACTCGGAGCACGGCTTTCTCGTCTACAAAATCGCCATCATGGCGCGCGGCGCCACGCCGATCGCGGCGCCCGAGCGTGATCTCACCACGGATGTGGACGCGATCCTTAAGCGGGTGACCGCCGCCACGCGCATGGTGTTCATCGCCAATCCCAACAATCCGACCGGGACCTATCTCTCCTTCGACGAGGTGAAGCGGCTCCATGCCGGCCTGCCGGAGCACGTCATTTTAGTGCTCGACGCGGCCTATGCCGAATATGTGCGGGCCAACGACTACGAGGCGGGCATCGAGCTGGTGGCGACAACGCCGAACACGGTGATGACGCGCACGTTTTCCAAGATTTACGGACTGGCGGCCTTGCGGCTTGGCTGGGCCTATTGCCCTGCGCCCATCGCTGACGTCCTGAACCGCATTCGAGGCCCATTCAACGTCACGGGGCCATCGATCGCGGCCGGCATGGCGGCGCTTCAAGATGAACCGCACATGGAAGAGGCCCTCGAGCACAACATGGTTTGGCGTGGCCGCATGGCCGAGGCGCTTGAGCAGCTCGGTTTGCGCGTGACGCCGAGCGCCGCCAATTTCCTGCTGGTGCATTTCCCAACCAGCAACGGTAAATCGGCGCGCGAAGCCGACGCATTTCTGCACGAGCGCCGTATCATCCTGCGGCGGGTGGAAGAGTATGGCTTCCCGGATGCACTTCGCTTGACCATCGGCACGGAAGATGAGAACCGCGCGGTGCTCGACGCACTCACCGAATTCATGGGCAAAGATACATGACCGCGCCACTCTTCGACAAGATCGCCATTATTGGCCTTGGACTGATCGGCTCGTCGATCGCCCGTGCCGTGCGCGCGCAAGGCGCCGTGGGCACGATCGTCGCCAGCTCCCGTTCGCCCGACACGCGAAAGCGGGTCACCGAACTCGGCATCGCCGACGAGGTAGTGGCGACCAATGCCGAGGCGGTCGAGGGCGCCGATCTCGTCATCGTCTGCGTTCCCGTCGGGGCTTGCGGCGCGGTGGCCAACGAAATTGGGGCCCATCTCACCGCCGGCGCGATTGTTTCCGATGTCGGTTCCGTAAAGGCGGCCATCGTGCGCGACATGGGCCAGTATTTGCCCGATAGCGTCCATTTCGTGCCAGCCCATCCGGTCGCGGGCACCGAACATTCCGGTCCCGATGCAGGCTTTGCCGAGTTGTTTGAGAACCGCTGGTGCATCCTCACGCCGCCTGAAGGCACCGATCCCAAAGCGGTGGAGAAGCTCACCGCGTTCTGGCGTCTCCTCGGCGCCAATGTGGAAACCATGACGCCAGAGCACCACGACATCGTGCTCGCCATCACCAGCCATATTCCACATCTCATCGCCTTCAACATCGTCGGCACCGCCGCCGACATCGAGGACGTCACCCAGTCCGAGGTGATCAAGTTTTCAGCTGGTGGCTTTCGCGACTTCACCCGCATCGCCGCTTCCGACCCGGTGATGTGGCGCGACGTGTTCTTGAACAACAAGGAGGCGGTGCTGGAAGTGCTCGGCCGCTTCTCCGAGGACTTGGCGGCGCTTCAGCGCATGATCCGTTGGGACGACGGCAAGGCGCTTGAGGAGTTGTTCGACCGTACCCGCGGCATCCGCCGGGGCATCATCGACGCTGGCCAGGATACGTCGGACGCCGATTTCGGCCGCTCGCATAGCAACGAAGACTAGGGGGGCCAAGTGGACGCAACCGTCGAGTTGAAATACGCCGCGGCCGCGGTGGTGCTGCTGGCTGGCATTGCGGGGGGTGCGTTCGCCAACCGATTGACGAGTTGGAAGTCGAGCCAATGGGTTGCCCGTCTCGCGAATACTTTCGCCGGCGGCGTGTTTCTGGGCGCGGCGCTTATGCACATGCTCCCGGATGCGAGAGAGAACTTCACCGCGTTCTTTCCCGACATGGACTACCCTCTCTTCACATTTGTGGCTGCCATCAGTTTTTTTCTCGTCCTCCTGTTGGACAAGGGCGTGACGTCGTCGCGTGCAGACTCCGGATCGCGTGCAGACTCCGGGCCGGTTTATCCGTATTTGCTGGCTCTGATTTTATCGATTCACTCCGTCATCACTGGGATCGCGCTTGGGCTCGAACAGCACATCGTTGCTGCGGCGGCCATCCTTATCGCCATCTTGGCTCACAAGACCACGGCAGCCATGGCGTTAGGCATCAGCCTCAATCGAGAGCAGATCACTAAACAGCGCAGCCGGAACCTGATGTGGATGTTCTATGTGACAACGCCAATCGGCATTGTCTTCGGCACCTGGTGGTCGGGCCTGTTGCAAGGTCCAAGCGGGATTATCGCTGAAGCCATTTTCGACGCGCTGGCAGCGGGAACCTTTTTCTACATCGCCGTCGTGGATATTTTGGTCGAGGAATTCAAAGGGCCACGACTGGGGTGGCTTTTTCTGTCGGCGATATTGGGCTTTTCCATCATGGCCGTGGTTGCGATTTGGACTTAGCCAATAGAGGGTCCTATTCGGATTTGGCTTCGCATTCACGAGGCCACATCCTCGTTCAGAACAAGTCGGGACAGAGCCGACCATGAACGAGCTTTGGGTATTCGGCTACGGCTCGCTCATGTGGCGGCCTGGCTTTCCCTTCGAGGCGCAAGCCCCCGGGCTGCTGAACGGCGCCCATCGCGCGCTTTGCGTCTATTCGGTCCTGCATCGCGGCACACGCGAACAGCCCGGCCTCGTGCTCGGGTTGGACCGGGGCGGCGCCTGCCGGGGCGTGGTCTTCCGCGTGACCCGGGGCGCGGAGGAAAAAACGGTCGCGTATTTGCGCGAACGCGAACAGGTCACCGACGTCTATCTTGAGGCCCGCCGCAATGTGCGCCTGCTCGACGGCTCGGGCCGGGTCGTCAAGGCGCTGACCTATCTCGCCGACCCCCACCACGCGCAATACGCCGGAAGCCTGCCGCTCGAAGAACAGCTTCGCATCGTGCAGGGTTGCACGGGCGAGGCCGGCGCCAATGTGGACTATGTGCTGAACACCGTGCGGCACTTGGAGGCGGAAGGCGTGCATGACGCCGTGCTCGGGAA
>SDBT01007948.1_pt1 | contig 17400 bp, 22 predicted proteins | sample 2277101 | NCBI WGS metagenome assembly SDBT01 (sample SAMN10404973, study PRJNA504765) | marine sediment metagenome | isolation source: marine sediment core GS10_PC15, 103 cmbsf | place: Arctic Ocean: Southern Knipovich Ridge | collected 2010 | reverse complement strand
AGATGTGATGTATGTTGCGCTTGACGATTTCCCATCCGATCCATCGGGTACAATCTCGACGCTTAACTTGACACGCTCGGCCGTACTTCTTGAAACACTTCCGGATCATGACAGGCCAGTTGTGCTTGTCCTTCCAGATCCACGGCTTCTTGCGGCGGAGCGGCTTGCCTGGCTTGAGCCGTGTCTTACGCTTTAGGCGGCAACGCTTCACTGTTCCGGATCTCCGTCGCGCTGATCTTCTCGACTTCCGGATCAAGCTCGATCTGCCTGATTCCCCATCCGACTTTGCGGCCATAGCATACTTCCTCGATGTCGGGGATTGACATGATCTTCATTTGACCTGTCAGCGTTTCTCCTGGGAATTCTTTTTCAAACATGGCCTGTCTCTCATTGATTGAATGTGGATCAGATTTCGAGATCACCGTATCGCGTAAAGCCACAAGCACATTCTTCCCCTCATCGAGAACGCTTCGGATCAGAGTTTTGTGACCATCGTGAAGCGGCTGATATCTTCCGATGAATAAACTGTATTTCGGACGATGAAGATGCTCGAAGATTTGATTCGCGGATTCCACGATCCCGAGCACATCATGATCGACAGTGAAATACTTCTCTGGCTTTTCATAGAAATGATTCTCACGCTCCGGAAGCGTTCTCTTGATATAGATCCATGTCGGCGCACAGATCTTCGAGATATCTTCTCGGACTTCTGCGATCGGAGCAATTACAGCCACGATCACGGTTGTTTGTTTTGATAGTTCTCGAGCAAGTCGCGCCACTCTCAAATTGTGTTCGGCGCGATCTTCTCTCGAGAATCCGGCTCCGAGCGAAATTGAATCCCGCATCTCATCACCATCCAGGATCACAGCTTCCGGCATGTGCCTCGATCTGATTTCTTTCGCCACAGCCGTCTTCCCGGCTCCGCTTCCGCCTGTCAACCATATCACCCTTCCCATCATTCTTTCCCTTTCGTTTCGGGCGGCTTCATCCGCCCACCTTTGCACCGCTTACAGATCTCGAGCTTCCTGAATCGCTTCTCGAGATCCCACATTATTTCTTCCAGTCTCGGCATCGATAAAACTTCCTCGATCGATTGCACATTGAGATCCCCGAATGTGTGTCTCATCTGCCAGTCATTACAACAAAGCCCGACTTGTCCAGTGTGGCGGATCATCAATTCTCCGAGCGGCTGAGAACATGGCTTTGTCAGATTCTCGCGGATCTCCGGCCCGTCATAAATCTTGAGACGATCGTCCAAGACTTTTGTCCAGTTCACACGATGCTCAATTTCATCTCCGAAGTTCAAGTTCCGGATGCGATCGAATTCCGGCTCGGAGTATGTCGTGACATGGAGCTTGTGGACTCCGGCCGCTCGGAGATCTGTCAAGATGTTCTGATCGAGATACCAGCCATTTGTCATGATGAAGGGCTTCATGGCTAACATGCTGGCATGTGATACAAATTCGATCAGGCGCGGATCGATCATCGGCTCATTGTAGACGTGGAATGAAACCCATCCTGTGAATTCTTGCTGGTACGCGTATTCGATCACGGCTTCCACGATCTCTGTCTTCAATGTCCTGAGAGTCGCGTATTGATTCACCGGACATTTCCTGTGACATGCGGCATAATTGCATGTATTTGAAAGCTCGAAACAGATCCGGTGAGTGTGTTGGAATGGATTCATGATTCGATCCTCCGGAACTCCACTACCCATACCCAAGGATTCTTATCCCATCCGAAGCCACGCTTGGCGTTGATTGAGTTCCATAGGTTCTGAAACAAAAAACTTGCCGTTGCCGGATACTTCGTGAACGGTATGCCTTCCGCAATCATATCTTCATATCCCGCATCGTTCACACGCTTAACCCATACGTCTGTCACTTCCAAGAGAATACGGGAAGCCCAACGGGGCATATGGATTGAGGGTTTCCATCTCGACTTGATATTGTCCATCTTCGGGAGGCATGTCGCTTTGTATAGAATCTTATCCTTGTGTTTCTTTTCGTTATATCCCATCGGCATCCAGAAACACTCCCGCACCCATAGCCGATCTCCCGGCTTGCCGTAGGGACAGCGATCGCAGAAATTACCTTTACCGTCCAGCCCAAATGCTCCTATCCAAGATGGTGAAGCGGTCTTGTCGTAAACATCAAAAACCGAAGACTCCGGATCATTCGGCCCACCGATTGTAAACCGTTTAATCACCCGCCTTGTCTGCGTCTTCCGGCCATCCAGAATAGCCCGGACCATCTTACCGCTGAATAGGATCGGATGTTCTTTCATTCTTTCCCCCGTTTCGGGACACAAAAGAAAACGTGTCCAATACAATTGATCGGCCGCGAATATGTGAAGTATTCTCCGCATACTTGCCAGCCGGTAGCCCTCAGATCATTTAGTAATTGAGCCGAACAGAAACGCCACTCATGACCATAGCGACCCTGTTCCGGATCGAGCTTCGCATGTCCATTCTTTCTCCCTCGCGGAATAGCCAGGATCATATACTGTTTGCAGTATCGCCGCAAGTTGCGGAGCGCGGACATATAATCCGCAATATGTTCCAGCGTATCCGTTGACGTGATCAAGTCGTATGTGCCGAGCCGCGGATCGTACATCTGAAGATCTGTGAACTTAACTCGATCCCGATCTCTGACATTGAATGAACAGGTTATCAGCTTGTACTTCTTTTTCTTGGCGATTGGAATATACGTCGGACATACACTCCCACAACACGCATCCAGCCATGACCCCTTTCCAGGACTAATCCATTCCGGCACAAGCTGGCCGACGAATTCCGTCCGGCCGAATGGTTTCATGTTGTCCGAGATCATGGTTTCTACCGTTTCTTCAGATCTTTCTTCGCTCGTTTCAATTTCTCCCTGGCCCTCACATCCCAGGGACGACTATTGAGAATCCCCCGGCGTATGGCTCCGCGAGTTCGGTGTTCCGGCACATCGAAAGGCATCGGAATCTTTGACGTTGTTATGCCTCGATTCTTACCGGTGAGTTTCCTGTACCACTTGCGGAGCCATATCCAGAGTTTATTCATTTCGCTTTGATCCCTTTCTTGCCCTTCCGGAGCTTGTTCATCTCCTGCCGGACCTTCTTGTGTCCGGTCTTGCCCTGGCCTTTCTTCACTGGACGGTCCCGACAGTGGCGATTGCTTCCTCCAAGATTTCGCAATCTGTCTCGCACTTGTCCTTCTTGGGACAATGAGCGCAAGTTTCGTCTCGCACATCCAGGACGGCGGCGGTGTGTTCTTTCTCGGACATGGATGTCAGGTTCTTCCCTTTCTCCACGCAATCGGCGTGAGCATAGAAGACAAGGCTGTTCTCATCCACGCGGATCTTCGCCGAGACACCGACCGCGATTGTCTTTTTGCAGATCTCGCACAAATACGGCTTCGTCACTTTGATCGTCTTCTTGCGCCAGCCGTGATCCTTTGGCTTGTCCGGTTGCGTCACGTCGTCCTTCTTATCTTTGCTCATCTTTCCTCCGTTTCTGTTGGTGCGTCACATGCCACGATTTACAGAAGCCGCATTGATACGCTCTGAGATACGGACTCTGTTCTTCGGACGGCCGGGTGAGGAAGCCAGCGGAAGTGACAGCAGACTCTCGAGTCTTGAATCGTTGCTTGCCTGTCTTGCATTTCCGTTGTCGTTGCTGTTCCATGTTTTTCCCCACCGCGTTTCCTTCCTTCTACGGAATTCCTTCTTCTTACTTCCTTCGGGTGACATGGGTGTCACCCTTTACGACCCGCATTGTCACCCTTTACGACTCATATTGTCACCCTTTAGCTTGAATGTTCCCAAAGAGTAACGAATAAACGGTGACAGCCACGTCACCCTTTCTCTGTTTCACCCCCTTTCTGTTGGTAAGCTGTTGAAAATACATCATGTCGCGGCTTTTTTTTCTCGATACCACAACATCATGCACCGCGCCGCTATGTCAACGGCCTTGTCGTCAATTGCGGTCCCGACCATTTCCAAAGCATCGTGATATATTTCATCCCGCAGATCACCGCTCGGATATGCGCCTTCCCATCCTTCATATCCGATATCCACTTGCTCATGTAATTGAGCAATGATCGCTTCGGAAAATTTCTCCGTTGCGAGTTTCAGCATTTCCTTCTCATGGCAATCATCACAGAGAAGATCCTTCGTTCTTTCATTCACTACGCATCGAACACAATTTGTACTCATGGCAACCTCCTATATTATCCCGAACAGAAACAAAACGAAAATGGTGATCGCGCCGAGAATGAGAAACTGAAAGACGGCGATCACAAAAAACACGTTCCTGATCTTCCGGAGATTGACAGCACACAATTGAAGTTCTCTGTGCATTCTTTCCCACGGCTTCACGGCAAGCTCCGTTCATACCTGTCCATCATTTTCAGGATCACGTCTTGTTGCTTCGGCGTGAAGCGGCACTGTCTTCTTTCGAGAATCGAGTTTATGAAATCCGCTTCCCATTTCGAGACGTTGAGATCTGACTTGTCAAGCTCGATGAGAAACATGAGAAGATCTTGATCGCTCATGATTCGACCCGTTCCGCTCCGAACAAAAACGGCTCCGTTTGCCAGTCCTTATAATGTGGCGTACCGCCAGCCCAGTGAAGCCGGAGATGAATGTCTACTCTGTATGCGCTGAAACATCCATCGAGACAGATCGCACAGTGTCCGGTTGCGTGTTCATATGTCTTCGGACATCTATATCTCGAGCCGCCAGGAGATCCGATCCGTACCGTACTCCATCCGTCATTCTGCAAACTCAGGATCATGTCTTCCGAGTTGGATGGATCGACGCTTGCGATCACCCTGGCATTATGAAACGGGAAGATCCCGGCTTCGATCTTCGCTCTGATTTCGGGATCTCGCCAGCCTCGAGTCGGAATCCAGAACAGTGTTTCAGGATTCCAGTCCAGAAGACCTCGAACTTTCTCCACATCCGCAAGAACGCTGAATGCTTCCCCTCGAGTGCAAAGGCGAATCCGATCGACTGGGTGTTTCTTCCGCGCCAGGATGTCTCTCAGTTCCGTCCCTGTCAATGTCGCCCAAAACTTTTCATTCGCCACGTCTCGCGGGATCATGTTTTTCTGCCATCGATATAATGGTATGTTGTAACAATAGAGCTTGCAGAAGCGCGTTTGATGTCTGCATGTTTTACAGCTTCGATCTATGGCAAACATGCCGATCTCTTTACACCATCGAATCATCTTCGCTCCCTGAATCTGCTTTTTCCTGTTGTGTTTGCATCCAGATATTATACTTGATATTTTCTGCGTGAGTATCATATTTCAGGTTGTCGAAACGATTAACGAGCGATCCGCCCTCTCCGTGACACACGTCCATTCCATCCGGACGTGGACCTTCAAAGGTCAGCATGATCAAACGGTGAACGAATTCATTCTTCAGCTTGCCGTCTCGATACAGGCCGACACGATGATAATCCGTGACCGCGCTATGATGCAATTTCGGCTTCAAGATGCGGCCTACCTTGCAATATGGGCTTCCGGGATCTCTCCGGATCTGACCGCCTTTCGATGCGGAATAGAATCCTTCATATCCGGGAATCGATTTCCAGCCGTTGCCGTCGCTCATTTCTTTCCCTTCTTATGATACTCGAGCCACGTCTGACTCAAGAGCTTGTATTTCACTGATCGGCCACGACCGCCCTTCTTGTCTGTTTGTGCGGAGATCAGGCCGTGTCCGAACTCAAGTCCCCGGAGAGCGCGTTGTACGGATCTCTCCGAGAGCTTCATGAGCTTCCCGATCCTCTCAACGCCCGGATATGACCCGTTTGCCCCATGATGTCGCGCAAGGCATTCCCATGTCAGGAGTTCCGCCCTTGTCAGATCCCCGAGCTTCTTGTGATCGACCATCCAGTTCGGATTCCAGTACCGGCCCCCTGATTGCTCTGATTCGCTCATATCTGCCCTGTGGTGAACGCAAGCTCCAATTGCTACCCTCTACCCCTCAAGACCCGGCATTCGGCGCGTGTAGGAACGCCCGGTCCACTCATGAGCGTATACAACACCTTCCCGGATATGAAGTCGTCACGCCTGGCCTGGATGTCATATCCATACTTCCGGAGATCTGAGATCCGGCCGGTATAGTTGAGCGCGATCTTCGCCAGATCATAGTTACTGATCATCCGTTGACGGAGAGCATCCAGGACCGCACGATTCTGAGCGGACATGCGCGGGATCTCATTCGGATGGACATTCGGATCAGTCGGCGTGAGTTCTTGTCTTTCGGCGTGATCATAGAGATCAAGCTGTTCCATTTTCATCCCCCTGTGAAGCCGCCCATACAATCACTCCTATGATGAATCCGAGAACGGTATTCGGCAACACATAATTCACAAGCCGCCCGACAGCATATCCGATCACAGTTATGATTGCAACAGGCAAGACAAAAAATAGGACGCGCCGAGATAGCGACACCCGGCGCGTCCTTCCCCCATCCAGAGCTTTCAAATGTCGTGAAGTGAGTTGCATCTTTAGACTTTCTTTGTCTTCGTCTTTTTCGTTTCCTTTCCAGTGTCGGCCGCTTCCGCCGTCTTGTCGGAATATGCAACCATTTTCGCATATGCTTCCTGTAAGAACTCAGGCGGGAAGTCTTTCGTCATTTTCTCAATCCGCGTCCAGTTCCGCGTCCCGGTCCCGAGTTCTAGGAGATCCGCTTTCGCCTTGAGTTCCGGAGCGGTTCTGCCAGGATATAGATCGACAAGAAGTTGCTGGATGTCTGACAGATAGATCTCCCGCATCTTCTTGATATAGGACCACGAATCCCCGGTTTGATCATCAAACATCTGATCGCTTGTCTTGGACGAATCGATCCCGAGATGATCCCCACCGAAATTCAGAAGCTCCATGTGCGGAACGAAGTTCTCGAAGACCGGATTGTCGAATGCCTGGCCGTCCAGGGACTTCGCATCCATCCGCCTGTCCTTGATCACATGACAGCGGTGAAGTACCTTGTTCCCGATCTTGGCGGAAGTCCGGCCCTTCTTTCCTTCCACTTTCTCTCCGACTTCCGTCCCATCGTCGGCAACGCGGACCCGTTCCATCTCGAGAACAAGAGACGGCTCGAAGCCGAACTCACCCTCGGCCTTCATCTTCGTCCCGGTCTTGATCAGTTCCTTCTTGCCGTCCTCGGCTTCCTCCATGTCATATTCCCATCCGGCCCGGCCAGCGACCATGATATGAAGATGCGAATTGACAAGAAGATTCGTGAACTTCGACCATTCCTGTTTCAGCGGAATCCAGTGATACACCATCATGCGCTTGATGTTGTGCTTGCGCTGATAGCTTTCACAGAGTTCCCGCCAGTAGTGAGAAGCTGAATCCACGAACAGCGCGAATCCTTCCTTCTCGGCTTCCTTGATACCGTCACAGAGATCCGAGAATGCGCGTGTCTTTGCCACACGAAGCTCGATCCCTTCCTCTTTGAAGCGCGGAATCGCCCAGTCAGATCCCATTTCAGTGTCCATGAAATAAACTGGCTTCTCGGCCTTGAGGAACTTATACAAGCCGATCACGATCTCAACGCCGGTGTATGTCTTGCCGGACCCCTGGAAGCCATAGATTCCACCCTTGAAAAAAGCGGTGGTACTTTCTGCGACCTTGAACAAACTTGACATCTTCATCCCCCTTTCAAAAACTGCCTCCCGTTATGCGTCCCAGTCACGACTCTCCGCTTTCACCCCCTTTCTGATTCCCAGTTCCAAGATTCCTGTCTGATTAATCGCCCCGCGTGTTCCCTTTCTTCTATCGACAGACTCACGATGTTTCTTGATTCATAGTGGATATGCCATGCTTTCAGGATCTCGATATGGATCAGCCGCTTTGTTATGTGTTGGGCATCGAATGAGAAAGTGACTTCGGCCTCGACCTCGACGGAGAAATTTTCTTTGATTGTCCACTTCACTATTCCCCGCTTCATCTCAGCCATTTGAATCCCCCGTTCCCGACATACTATCCGGAGCCGGATTTCTTGTCAAGGATTCTCTCGAAACGTACACATCCGAATTCAGGCCCAGTCATTAATTCGTTCTCGAATGCCTCATATACATCCAGGAACGCGATATCGTCTTGAAGGTTCACTTTCCCTTCATCCGACAAAGGTTCATCTTGCGCCCAGTATACCGTATCGATCACTTGCAGACATGCGCGATGTCGCCACTTCAGCAAAGGTTCGGTCCCGTTGTACTCATCCGGAAAAGCATCCTCGCGGATCTCTTTGCTCCAATGCCGACAGTTTTTACATTGAGGAATGAGAGATGTGCCGTTGAGTGCGGCAACGATTGATTCCGCTTCTGTTTCCAGCATAGAGCCGAGATATGTGACAGTATGACCATCCTTCTCTATAGCGATACGATCTCCATGCGCGGCACTCCATGACATGCGCCACGACCATATCGCCTTCATCTCCGCCCCTCCCCGCTCGAGTGAGCCAGATCCGCTTGCTGTTCCTTGTAATCTTTTCGAGTATATTCGGCCGCTTCTTTCTCTTTGAGCAATTCGTCACGCTCTGTGGCAACAAGTTTCAATTCGTCTCGGAGATCGACAATACATTCCGTTGAGCGGTCAAGCGCGGTCTGAAGTTTTTGGATACGGATCTTCCGGCCATCCCGTTCATCCATCAAGTCGCTGATCGTCTGCTGTGCGTATGCGCTTGCGAAAGTCTCTCTCTCATCACCCTTGTATTTCTGAATTATCCGCTGTCCTCCTGTCTCATATTCTGGACCGGAGCATTTGTCATATGCTTTGATCCCGCCCGTTATATGATCTTCGTCCAGAAGAATGCCGTATTTCTTGCAACGGCAACCCGGTATGATACGCGGATCTTGCGGTTCATCCTTGTATAGATGTTTGCATAAAGCTCCCTGATTGCAATTCATGATCCCCCCTTCCTTACAGATCCCGCGCAACCTTGCTCAGAATCGCCCTGGCTTCAGCTTCCTCGGCCTCGGCTTCATCCCACAGATCTTCGTCCCGGACACCGACGATCGTCTGCTCTACCAGGCCCATGAGGACTTTCGGCTCGAGCGCATCAAGCTCCCATGATTCAGATCCGAACTCCGCGACGTATGCCGCACAACGCGAGTCTGTGAATTTCGCTGGATTCGGCGGCGGATTGTATTCCTCGATCTGATCCATGTTCAAGGCAATGCGTTTGACTTCCACGTTCCCCATGAAGATCTCCAAGCGATCAGTGATATCTCGAGACATATCGACTCCGCTCGGATCATGATCTCCGAGATGAATGATGAGAGTCGGCTGTTCCGAATCATCGAATCGCTCCATTGTTCTTTGCGCGGCCCCCCACATTTCGCTTTGACTGGTATATCCGCGACAAGAGAAATATGCGACATCCAGTTTTTCACACACATCGGCAATCACGCCGAGCAAAGCATCCTTCTCAATCCAGACTTCCGGACGGATCGGCTGAGTGTTCCACTTGTCGATCCTGTATTGACGCGCACAGGAATCTATGATCGAAGACGGACTTGTCCAATGAGCAAGCTCCTGAAGATTTCGAGTCCTATCCACAAGACTGTTCCAGTCGATCAAGCCAGCCAGCCGCGCATCATTGATGATCGAGCCGAGCCGCTTGTATTCCTTCTGAGTGTTGGCAATGAGATCCCTCGAGACAAACTGATAATATAACTGTCTCAGAGTGAGATCGAATCCCTGTGCCGTGTATTCCTCGATGATATCATTCGCCTGGCCGATGATCTTGACGGAGCTTCCGCGAAAGTTCTTTTCAACGTAACATATTCTCGGCATCTTATCCCCCTATCTTTCTAAATATCTTATCCGTTCCGGCAACACTTCGACAATCCGATTCTTGTATACTGAATCCCTAATCTCGCACATCCCGAAACTTTTCTTGCTCTCAATGACTCTGAGAAATATTCCAGTTCCCCATCCACCACGCGTCCGCCAGTACCAGACAAGATCTCCTGGTGACGGCGGTTCCGGGATCTTAGCTTCCGCCTTGAGACGCTTGCTGATTTGTCGTTTGATCAAAACCTCACCCCCTCGTATAATCCACAAATTCCTCCGACGTTCCAGGTGCGGGATTATGCACACAGGAATTCTCATGTTCATCCATACAATCCAAACAAAACACTTCCTTGCAATGCTGGCACTTCTCGACTTCATCCGCAAACATTTCAACGCCACAATCAAGACATGTTTCAGTCCTTTGTGGCATGACTCTCACCCCCTTTCAATGGATAAAAAAGCCCGTCCCGGTGAGGCGCGGTGGATAAGGCCGCATGTCCGGGACGGGTACACTCTCTCGCCTTCAGAAGATGAAATCGCGGAAGGGGAGAGAGACAGAGAATTTCTTGAAGTGCTACATCAAAAGCTCCCGTTTTCGACATATCCTTTTTCGCCTCCCGTCTTACGATAGACACTCTACCAAACGGCCATGACCCCTGTCAAGTGTTTTATCGGATGAATCTCAGAAAAACTTGAATCGACGTAAGTGTGATCTGTGCATTTAGCCGGCCAGCTCGGACTCCGGAGGACCGCGGAAAACCGATCTATACAGGCCAACGACTTATGACGCTGTGGACCCCGGGCCGGGAAAGCTATGATTTCAGGTCAAATACTTACGTCGATCTTTTCAGGCCGTCGAATCCGTGAGCCACTTCTGGATCACGCCGATCCCTCGCGTCTTCGGCGTGGCTTTCTCCTGACAGATCTTCAGAGCTTTCCAGACTTGACCGGACTTCTTTGCCATCTCCCACACCTTTTGAACGCCTGGCTCCGTGTCGTTATAGACATCATGGAGAATGATGAAGCCGCCTGGCCGGACATATCCGGAATAGAAATCCCAGTCAGCAAGGCATCCTTCCTCTGAATGATCACCATCGATGTGAAGGACATCGAGTGGACCGTGATCTGATACAAACTCACTTATCTTCGTTTGCGCTTCCTCTGACTGTGACTTGTGGCCGCATCGGAAAACGTAGTGTCCCTGATTCGTCAAGAGCGACGTGACATCTCCCATCTTCCTCGGATAGTTCTCCGGACATGCCTCCGGATGCGGAAAGCTGTTCGGATCTGGATCGATCGCCAGGATATTGAGCGGCCGTCCGATCGCCGTCGCCAGGACTCCGAGCCAGAAGCCGTCCGCATTGCCGATCTCGCAGACGTTCCGGATCGGCTGAGATCTCAGCATGTCGATCAGCCCGGCGAATTCCTCATGATTCTGAAGACTCACGGCTCCCATATTTTCAATCTTCTGTTTCCGTGTCAGGTAGAGCGGCCATGTCTCAGCAGAGATCCAGGCCGGAGCATTGAGTTCTTTCAGGATCTCACCGGCCACATATTCCGGACGAATGGCTTCCATACAGGGACGGCGATTCTCGGCTTTGAAATTACACTTCCGGGCATTCGGCTTGTCCCAACATGGAGCGCAAGCATGTTCTCCGGATCTCAGGACTCGGACATCGGCCGTCCACGGAAGATTCTTCCGCTCACTGGAAGGACCGTACAACAGAAGGGATCTCCGGCCGACAGCGGCCGCGAGATGAGACAGGCCGTTGTCCAGGCCGACATACAACCGGGAAAGCTCGAGCAATCCGCCAGCTTGAGCAACAGTGGTCCGGCCACAGAAGTTCTCTCCGAGTTCATCCATCCACGGCTCATCGTCTGAAGCCGCGCCGACGAAGACGATATTCACACCATACTCATTCAGGATCTCAGCAACACGCTTCCAGTGAGGATACATCTTCGACTTGAAGCCAGCGCATCCAGTACCGATCGCCACATAATCCTTTTCCTTTGTGTCTATGCGTTGCCAGGCTGAGATCATGGCTGAAGGTGCAAGAGCTTTCCATTCCTGTTGTCCGACCCACGCTTGCGCCATGGCATCGAGATTCGCTTCCACTTCATGCCGTGTCCGCCAGCCGCCTTTGCTGGCCTGGCCGACTTCCGCATTGACGGCAACGAACATCGGACCTTTCGCCCATACGCTTCCGACAACATATTTATAATATGACATATCTTCAGGCGGCTTCTGAATGACCTTCCTGATCCACGGCTGAAGCTGGAACAGTTCTCGGACCTGTTCACCTTGATGAAGACCGCGATCCCAAAGATCCACCGGCTGTCCGGAGATCTCCGCCAGGGCTTTGATTGCCGGGACGCACATCAAGGCATTTCCCAGTCCGGCTCCGATACAATAGAGCGCACGATTGCGGCCTTCCTTGACATGGACATCAAGTGGGAAATCTATCTCGAGCATTTCCCGAAAAAAATCACGATCGGTTTTTGCGGCTTCCTGTTTGATCTTCAGGAATGCTTCACGCTGTTCCTGGACATGGCTGTCTTCCAGGACCGCGTCTGCCTTTGGATTGTGATTGTGACGATCAAACCACGGCTTCCATAGCCGTTTCCATGTATCATCCGAGAAGACTACACGGTGAGCATATCGCCAGTTCACATCACGATCGTCGGCCGGGATAGAATACGGAGCGATCGCCTTTCCTTCCGGATGATTCCAGGATCGATATCTATGAAGGACGCAAACGAAATCAGATCTCAATATCCGGATGGGGACGCAAGAGAAGAAACAACGGGAGCTAATTCCTAGCTCTTGCGATCCCCATTGACCCGGATAACGATTCCAGCCCCCTATCGCGTCCAGCGTTTCGGGAGTGTATGCAAAGCAAGACGGATTGACCGCTTGCGTGATTCCGATCGGCTCAGTCGGAGGACGGATCGTATTGTCAACAAAGAGTCCGACTTCACGATGATCCTTTCTCTCAATCCCTATCTTCCCGCCGTGATACGCATTCGGCGGCACGTCGATATTGTCTTCGATGTCTTTGCAAGACTGAGTGCATTTCTTTCCAGCATGGAATTCGCACTTTTCGCCTTTGATGCAATTGAGCGGCCCGAGAGCCGGAGTGATAACAGACGGAGAGTGATTGATGCACACTTGCGCGATATCCGCGAGAGTGCCTTTGACAAGTCGATTGTGACCGTCCGAATGGAGAATGACATCCGGCTTGAATACTTCCCTGGCATACTTGACTCCGACGTGCTTGGCCTGGCCGCATCCATAGCGGGAATCATCTTCTGTCTGCAAGACATGAACATCGTCTCGATCGGCAAAGCAATCACAGCTTCCGTCTGTTGTACCGTCCGAAACCACAACGAACACCGGGACCACATCATGTCCAGCATTCTTCCGGAAAGACTCGACCGTCTTCTCAACATCCGGACCCTCATTGAAAGTATTGATCACGACACAAACCGTCACCGTTCCCGTTTCCATATTTCCTCCCGTTTAGAAATCCTTCACCCTCATGTATAGAGAACTAATCTCGCATCGGTCTGATCCCATATCGTCTTTTGCGCGGCGGACTTGCCTTGCGTTGGCTTCGACTTAAATAATGTATACGGAATGAAATCTCTCTCTGCAATATAGAACCACAGATATAGAGTATTGCCGACAAGATCTGCGATCCACGATTTCGGGATGTCAATATATATATCGACGGGTGCGCCTGGTGTGCCGCCAGCAGTATCTTGTTGCTGATTGATCCATGTGCCTTCCACTGATGTTGTCGGAGCCATAGACTTCATGGCTAACCCGGACGGGTATGTATTGCCAGCTTCAGAAGGACTCAAGACCAATCTTCGCGTCCACGCATATCGAGAGAATTCTGTTAGCGTTGGACCAGGCGGACCAAAGAGAAATTGCTGAATGCGGAAAAAGATATCGGCTTTCAGCCGTACCGCCAACAGTCCCAATTTCTGAGGATCGGAAACAGGGAAGCGAAGATAACCAGCGGCGATCTGCGTTGTGAAATCGACCGTCGTTCCGCTGTCAGTGATAGATCGTGGCTGTGTTCCCCCGGCCCCGAGAACTGCATCGGCTTCAAAGGCGGCTTGTCCATCGATCTGATTCTTTCGGAACAATCCCTCGGCCGCGGCATCCCATTCGTTTGTTCCGCCACTGGTTAGTTGATCGATCCCGAGATACTGTTGTTTATCGCCCGGCCCTATTTCGACAGCACCCGCCGCGATCGGAATGCTCAGAAATCCTTCACGGCTCGAATTCGGATCATGAATCCAAAATGTCACAAGATCTGAATCCGCTCCGCCGCCTACCGTAACGCTGACAGTCTTTTTCCCGTCTGACCATCCGACATTATTTGTGGAATACGGCGTGTGGTCATCAAGCGGATCTGAATATGCCGCATCGATTTGAACAATCGTATCAGGAACATACGGTGTATCCAATTGTCCACTCTGGATCTTGTAGCTTTGAATGTCAAGATCGAATGCCACGCCTCGAGTAATCGTCGCCGGTCCTGTTACCAGGAAGCCGAATCCGACAATCCGAGTGACGGTCCTTTCTCGAGTCACGATATCAGTCACGGAACTTTCAGGATGTGTCCCCACAAGAGTCACTTGCTTCGTTGCCGTATGTTCGGAAGCCGCGACTGATCGCGTTTGATTCCGCGTTGCCATCCATGTATTCGTGACAGTCTTTTCGACTTCCTCGAATGCATTTCTTGTTCGTTGAGTCGCTTCGATCTTTGAGACTGGCTTCATCTGAGTCCGCGTCTCGAGATGCGTCACGGCATCTTTTGTCAAACTCCGATCCCGAGTGAGCGTGATGTAATCGGTGACAGTGTTGATGATCTGTTTCGTGGCTTGCTTGAAGGCCGAGACGCGCCACACATTATTCCCGGCGTGTCTTAATCCGGCATTGATTTTCAAGGCCGCGACGGGAACGACATTCCCGTCTTTGTCCGCGATCATTATGTTTCCCATAGCTCACACTTCCCTTGTCACTGTCACATACTTAGTGACAGAGATCTCTCGAGTGACTGTTCCTTCCGTCACCGTACTTTCATATTCCCATTTCGAGAAGACGGTCACAAGATCTCTCGAGACGGTGTGAATGTTAACTTTCGGCCTAGCAATGTAGTTCGTCAATGTGCCGATATAATTTGTGACAGTGACATCTATTTTTCGAGTGACAGTCTGTTCTTTCGTTACTGTGACCAAGCCATACCGCGTCCGCTCTCGAGTAACTGTCACAACATTCGTCACCGGCTTGTGGAATGTCACGTCTTTGGAAACAGAGACTCCGCCAGATACGGCGATCTCAACGACGGCATCGATGTCCTCTGCGACCTCGAAGTGAAACTTGTCCCCGAATTGGATCAAGGATGCGGGATATGGAACGCCGTTGCTGTCTACTACTACGATCATGATAGATCCTTACATATGCTGACACACCCTGACATACCCTACCACATCATGTCAGATCCAATCGCACAACGCCGGGAGCTTTCTGAGTCACAGTCACGGCCGCATCGAGTTCCATGACTTCGCACACGCCACCATTGAAATCGTTTCCCCATTGATAGATTCCGATCCCTGCGGTATTGCGTTGTCCGAATCGAATGATCGCCGGACGTGGACCGAACTCCGGCTTCAATGGTTCCAAGATCCACAAGACTTCGGCCGCGCCGATCTCACTCATTTGAAGATACGTCTGTCCTCTGACAGTATCAGCACGATCCGGCTTCTTGATGTATCGTGATTCAGAATAGATCCATGCTCACGCGCTACCTTGCAGAACGTCACGCCACTCAGCCAGCCACGACCGATCTCTCCCGGCTCCATAGCATCCAGGCAGATCCCGAAGCGGCCGAGACACCAGTCGCGCGGGACCACAGCTTGCAAGATCGAATAGTTCATCACATCTTCCTCACTCACCGGAGTTCCTGTCTTCAACGCATCGTCCTCAACAGTCTGGACTTGTATCGGCTCTGTGAGTTGCACTACATCGAACGGCTCGAATGCTACTGAATCGATGTTCTCCCATTCAGCGATCATTCCAGGTTGACGGAAACTGAGGATCTGTTTTCCCAGGATAGACAATCCACCGGCTGAGACATCGAGCTTGATACCGCCACCGCCGAATGAATTGAAAAGACCCGTTGCGCGTTCCGAGATTTCGGTCAGGAATTTCGCGGTGATCGCGTCGCCCTTATCGATAGTCGATGGAACCACAGGCATCAGCCGATTCCTAATTGCAGGAAGTTACTTGCCTCGTATATCTTCGCAACGTGAACGGCCTTGACTTCCATTTTGATCCGACCGTCTGAGGTTGTTTTCAGACGCTCAAGCCAGAGATATTCCCATCCACCCTTTACCACGCTTTGAACTCCTGATGTTGTCTCGATCTGGATTGTTTCATTCGGTGATACCAGGAACGTGTATCTTGCGCGATTCTCGCCTTTGCCGCGCCTGACAATCCGCGCTCCCAAAAACAAGACCTCACCTTTCGCCCATATCTTCCATGTTGCGTTGTTGACTGTCCCTGAGAAATCCGTGATCCTGTGCCAGTACGTTGCTGTCAATGCGAGTTCGTTCACGTCGTAGTCAAGAACGAACTGTGATTTCGGAACGCGCTTGTCCACTCCTGTCACGTTCTCTCCGTCTACTCCGATTAGATCTCCTACATCGTCCCCGTCTGGATAGTGCGTCTGTCCAAACTCAGCCCGAATGATGTTCTCTGTTTCCGCCGAGACATCTAATTCGACTTCACCGGAAAGCGGTTCTTCTTTAGCCGCCAGTTCCGGACTTCGATATCTGATTACAGAGTGACAGGCTCCGGTCCCGAGAAGCGGATTGATCAATCGATCGTCAACGATCAGACCGGCTCCATATGTGTCGCCTACTTGCGGACCATACGCTTTTGCCACATAGGGATCTTCTGTTCCGTCTATCACGAAGACCCGTTCAAACCATTGATCGGCGGCGTTGTCTTTGTATCCTCGAGACTCTACCTTCTCGTTGACTTCGATTGCCATATTCTACCCCACTATTGAGCGATCGCACCTGAAGGCGTTTTCCCGTCAATGCTTGACAGGAGATTGACCATTTGATTCTGTGCGTTTAGTTGCTGATTGAAAACTCCCATCCCGGCCATTCCGGACACCGCCCTCGCGCTGAATGTCCCGGCCGTGGCAATGTCCTCATCGATTCCACCCAGGCCACCGGCTCCACGTTCTTTCGGCAATGCGGCCGTGGTCAATGCGTCGCCGAGTCGCCGTTTCAGATCTGCAAGCGCGGCCACACCTTCCGTTCCTCCGATATCCTTGAAGATGTCGCCCACTACTTCACTGAACAGCGATTTGATTTCTTCCGCCTGAGTTCCTGCGATTGACTTCAGATTCGTGAATGCTTTCCCGAGTCGATCCTTCATTGCGTTCATGACTCTTTCTTCCGGGACCAGCATCTTGTCCCATGCTGTAGCGGCTTGCGTCGCGGCCGTCCTCAGATTTAGCGCAATAAGCCGGACATCTCCGGCGATACGTTTTCCTATTATGCTGAGACTTCCGGCAA
>SDBT01007947.1_pt1 | contig 17400 bp, 30 predicted proteins | sample 2277101 | NCBI WGS metagenome assembly SDBT01 (sample SAMN10404973, study PRJNA504765) | marine sediment metagenome | isolation source: marine sediment core GS10_PC15, 103 cmbsf | place: Arctic Ocean: Southern Knipovich Ridge | collected 2010 | reverse complement strand
CTACCCTTAATTAGTATCATCCCCGCATCCGGGTCTTTCCAGGGATCATCTCTACTTTTGTCGCATAACTCCCATCCCGTAACTTGGCATCCCCTAATCTTACTTATAATAAATTTCCCAAAACCCTGATATTCGCGGTCTCCTACTAGAGTCTGCACCTTACCCTCCTTTCTTCACTGCTACGCCATAACATTGGCGGACCATATTGTCCAACTCGTCTTTCCTCACTATGACATTGATCACCTGGGAGCTATCACTAAACGTCCTCACCTGGCCCCACTGGCCTAGTGCCCACCATAGCTTATCTATCGGTGGCGTCCCGGCCGGGAAGGTTACCTTTTTCTGCGGTACATGCCCGTTATTGTTCATAATTGCTCCTTCCAATATTTACAATCCCTACAAAAACCTCTATAATTTTTTGTAAGTTTATCATCAACCATGCTGGCAAATCCCCAACAATAATCATGCAATGTCCAGGGATAACGGCACCGTGGGTCATCATTCCTATAGCTTTTCAGCCTTTTAATCCACTTAGCTCTTTTTACCAGTTTTGTCTTTGGCACCGGTTGTCTCCTTTATAACTATCTCTATACTATCTCTGTCAGCACTTGTTACAAACCTAGTTCTACCATCCGCTATTTGTCTATCGTTTTTCCAAAGAATACCCTCACCACAATCTCCGATTGTTTTGTCTGCGTTATCCTTATCGCAGGGCCTCTTCTTGCATTTGCAAATATAAATACAATCAACTCGCAAATCACAAGTAAGAGGTTTCAATCTCTTTTCTAATGTAAACTTCTTTATCAAGCCTTCTAGGATATCCTCCCTTCCGTCTCTAGGAGTATAGAAATTACCAAATTTGCCTTGACGTGGACGAGGCTTTGGAAATATCCTCATCGGTATTATAAGTTTAATCTGCTTGCTCATTTCCTCAACTCCGCAAGGCTACGAGTCAAATCCATTGAAGACCTACGGCAAGCTGCTGTTTCTTTGCCACAATAGAGGTATTTACTGTTACCACTGAAAGGCTTACAACCCTCCCCATGCAGTACTAAATTTGCTTTATCGATAAATCTTCTTGCCTCGTAAATTGCTTCTTCAACTTTTTCTATTTCCATTACCTTCTCCTTTAACCCCTCAGGCTTTATTTAAGCCTGTTTCGCCTGCTTCCTTTTCTCCCTAATAGCTTTGCTCATCTCAAAGGCAAACTCGGTCATTCTGCCAGCCATGCCTCATCACAGTTATTACATCTCTTCCAGCCCTTCTTGTCAGGATCGTCAGCTATGTCTGTATTGCTACAAAATGGGCATAGTTCAGACTTGGTAATATCAAACGGTTTGACTATTTTGCGTCCCAGGACAAACTTCTTTTTGCAGTACGGACATTCTATTTGCTCCCTCAGCTTAGTCGCCATCTTCTCGCGTTCCTTCTTCTCGGCTTCTCGTTTTGCTTCCCTTTCCTTCTCTGCTTGCATTGCCTTACGTTCCAAATCAGCCTCTTTTTCTTTAGCTTTCCTTACATAATCCGCCATCTCTTTCTTAGCGTTCTTCTCGATCTCTTTCTTCTCTTTCTCGGCCTTTTCTTTCTGATTTGCGAGCATCTTATCTTGTCTGTCCTTTTCTTCTTTTAGCTCCTTCTCTTTCTCCTCCGCTTCTTCCTTCAGCTTCACGTTTTCCAACCGGATCCTTTCCTGCTCCTTCCGCTCAGCTTCCTCTTTGGCTAGCCTGTCCTTTTCGGCTTTCTCCTCCATTTCTATCCTAGCCCGCTCGGCTATCTCGGCTGCCTTAATCTCGACAAACTTCTCCTGCTGACCCAGATATTCTTCTATGGGTACTATCACCGCCTTGAGTACATTGGCAATACCGTCTATGGCCTTGCCCTCCCTGAGTGACTGTTCTTTCAATTCCTTGCGAGTCCTTTCTATTTGGATCCGTTTCTCTCGCAAGAATAGTCTGCCTGTTTTGGCCATCTGCATCTCCGCCTTCTGGCCGGCATCGGTAACTACTATCACCTTAGCTTTCTTTTCCCAATCGCTGGCTATCTGGAAATACCCGGTGAACTTGTCCAGTAGCACCTGAGCCTTAGTCTGTTCTAGCCCGCTCTCTTTTACAATGACTGCTAGTTTATCAACTACTACTAGCTCATTCATCACTTCCTCTTCCTTCTTAGCTTCCACTTTTGGCTTGTCCTTTACCTCTGGCTTGCGTTCCCTCATGTCTCCTGTTTCTGGGTTGTATTCTATCATGCTATCTCCTTTACTATTTCTTTGATTTTATCGCTCATCTGAAAGAACGGAATCTCTCCATAAGGTAAAGACACATTCCCTATTATTTGCATACACATATTTTCGGCCTTCATTCCTTCTATCTCAGCGTAGACTGCTACTATCTTACCAAATGCTTCTACCGCTTTTTTATCGGTCATGCTATCTCCTTAATCTCATCTTTGACAATATCCGTAAAAATATCTGATATTTTCGAATATGATCCTTCCTTGATAAATTCAGAACAAATAAATATCCCCTGGCAGATTCCCCTTTTGCCGTCCGTCAGCTTGAGGTGCAAGTCGAAGAAATAGCCCCCCTCTGCTTTTCTTGTGTGTGCTATCTTAGCGATTCTAACCTGCGGAATCTTCTCTACCAATCCTGTCTCTATATTCCTAATCCACTTCATCTTTTTTTCCTCTCAAAAGCGTAGTCTCGTGCTTGCTCCAGTTTGTGTATAAACTCATCGACCTCCTGCCGGGTCTCGAAGCAGCACCAATAGAAATCGTCGCTAACATTGCATATCGTTACCCCTCCCTTTTCACCTTTAACTTCGTGCTCATTTCCTTCCATTCATTCATCTCCTCTCAATAATTATAGTTCTGCGTTGCCTGCCAAACTTCCTTGCCAAGTCCTGATTGCGGAAGAAAATATCAATCGTATTCTCAACCCGCTTATTCATAGTGTCCTCTACTTGGAATCCTACCCAGATAGTGTTTCCCCACTTGAGGCCGTATTCCTCTATCAAGTCCCTACTGACTGCTATTATTCCTACCTGATCAAGTTCGCTGGGCTTGACTATCTTACCGGAGGCTGTTTCAAAAGGGTCGCTATCCGTCTGTGCCCTGCTGGGAGAATAGGCCGTGACCTCTACCTCAATGACCTCTAGCTGCCTGTCGTGTCCGGCTTCTACAGGTACTACTACTTTAGCAGCTATAACGCCTACAAAGAGTATAATCAGGATAATTATTATTAGTCTCATTTTACCCCCTCAAACTTGACCTGTGGTAGTAGCTTGTCAATCCTTATAACCTGCTTGATTATGTTCTTAGGGCTACTGTCCTCCTTGAGATAGTTGAATCTCCTGCAAAGAAACTCAGCATTCCCCTGTATCACCTGCAGTGCATTCCTAATCTCCGCAATATCCTCGCTATCTATTTTTATCTGGCTCATCGTTTGCCTCCTTATAAATTTCGTTTTTCTTAATATCCCTTAGCCAAGACATCAGGACTGCTGTTGCTTGGACTAATTCGCCGTAGGGAGAGTTGCCACCTACAAAGGCTTGCGTCCTTGCCTCAGCTAATTCTTCTTTGAGAATAATGTCCCACTTCCAGAAAGGATGCTCTTGATAGCCCCATTTTATAGCTTGAACAGCTATTTCATTCTCGACATCACCCTTGACATACATCATAGCGTCAAGATGCTGAGCCCTTTTCTTGCTATCTTTGCTCATCACGTGCCTCCTTAGCTCTCTCGATGGCTTTTAGCCTTAGTTGTTCAGCAGTAAATTCAACTCCTATACGTTTCAGTTTATTACTCAATACTTTGTGGGGAGCTCTCTCCCTATTCCTTCTCGTTCTCTTCTTGGCTTTAGCGACTACTCTTTTCTTCATTTATTTTCCTTTCTAAGCTATCGGGACAAACTTTATCAATATTGTCGCATAGCCAGCATATTTTCTCTTGGCAATCCACGGCTCATTTTCATCTACTACCTCTTCCCATTCCCTCTCTACTGAGATTTTATCAATCCTGCTCCCTTCACAAATGAATGTATCTACACACTGCATTAGTGTTTTTTTCATATCAAGTTTTTCTTTCATTTCTTCCCCTTCTTAAACCCAAATTTTACCTGCGTGGCAGGCTTGACCAGCTCCTCTGACAGCCCTGCCTTGCGTATGCCCCTCTTGTCAATGTTGAAAAAGGTTAATGGATCCTCGCCCTTCTCGCAAAGTGCATTATACACGGCCTCCTTATCAGGTATCTCTAGCGTATTCTGCGGATTATATCCATACGACCCGGTAGCCAAAGGGATATTGCCATTCTGATCAACGAACCCTCTGAGCAAATCCTTGACAGCGTTTATCCTCTGTTGGACTACTAATACCTTGCCCGCGTAGTCAATTGCCTTTTCTCTGGTATCTATTACCGGCAGGTTGCCCTTTTCCACCAGGCTCATCCTCTTAGCACACTGGCTAGTATATCCGCAGAGTGAGCAAAAACTACCTGGCTTGGCAGGGAATTTCTTAGCCGATTCCATTTGTGCCACTATCTTCCTGACCTTTTTCTCGATAGCTGGTATAGCGGACACAGGAATCTCAACTGACTTCTCCAGTTTGTAGCGGATAAAGTGGTTTTTGACTAGTATGGTATCGTAGTCTAATTCCTTAAATTTTACTTGGTAGCTTACCCCCCAGGCATATATCTCTAACTGGAATTTGTCTATGTCTGTATTCCACCCCGATTTCCAGTCAGTTATGATAATCCTATTTTCCTCCATATCTATCTTATCGACCTTGAACCTAAACCAGACATCTTTGTCCCACCAACCCACTAATTTACCTTCCTTAGTGATTGCTATTTCAATCTCGCTTCCAGAATGGGTATCCGGGTTCAGCACCCACGACCTGGCAAATCTGTTCATCAGGTCAGCCCCTTCTGGTAGCTCATCTAGCCCTTCGGTCAGTCCTGGCCAAGTGATATCGGATGTCAACTTGCTTGCTACTAGGTGCTTGATATACTCGTCAACCTTATCGTGCACTATTCGCCCCTGCACCATAAGGACTGACTCCATTTGCGGTAGCTTATCAATCTTGGCAAACTTCCAGCTTTGCGGGCAGTTTATCCAAAGGTTAATTTGGCTGTATGAGTAGCTTCTCATTTGGCTTGCTCCTTCTTTATAAACCTCCAATCTACTAACTTACCCATTCTATACCCATTCTCTTCCAAATAGCTTCTAAGTTCCTCTACACTCATATCATTAAGAGGATATGCTCTAGTTTGCTTATTAAAATCACTTAGTGTATCACAACCCCCTTTCACATACTCAAGAACCATTTCTTTAACAAACTTAATATGCTCTTTCTTTCTCTCTTTCTCTTCTTTTGCCCATTTTTTCTCTAGTTTTTCTTTTCCTTTCCCTCCTTTTTTATACTGTTTAAGCTCCTGTTTTAATTTTTCTCTCATCTACTTCTCCTTCCTGCTATGCTTGTTATATATCTTCGCCATAAGTGAAATCCCTAACAACATTTTGTCCTCAGATAATTCCTTGCTGGACTTGACCTCAAAAGTTTCCACCAGCCATTCTCGGTAACTATTATCATCACTAAGATAGTTGATGTCCTTGAGCTTTTTGACAAGAACGTGCCACTTGATGTTCAACTGGTTGCGACCTTCTTCTGGCTTGTCCTTGCCTGCGTCCAGTGCCTTGTCCTGTTCCTTCTGTGCTTCTTTTTCTGAGAGGACAGGCTCCTCCTTGACCTCTGTTTCGCCTAGCTTGTCTACTTCTGCTAGTTCCTTTTCCTCCTGTTCTTTATCAAGCTTAACCTTATCTCCCAAATAAGTAGTCTTTACTTTTCCAGTAGAATCAGCTTCGATAATCTTGGCTTCTGTCCTCTGGTCTAATTCAGTCTCCTCATATAATCCACCCAGGGCTATAGGAAACGTCTCACGGAGAGCCTGCATAAGAGCTACCTTCCTGAGCATAGTTTTAGGCTTACTTTTCCACATCCGATTGATTTCCCCTTTAGAATTAGTTCCTACATACTCTTTATAATCCACCGTTACCGTGATTGGATGAGCTAAATTTTTCCTATAAACCTTGCAAGTGACTGAATACTCTGGTACTTTTCCCTCATCAGTTAGCTCATATCCATCGAAATTCTTGTTTGCCTCAGCTCGTTTCAGAAAGGTCTCTTTTCCTGTTACCATATTGGCAGGACTACTTCCGTATTTTATCAGGTAGGCCTCTCTGACAAAAGGGTTGAGCTTTTGTGCCTGGCATAATTTCATAAACATATATACCTCTTTGTCAGTTACCCTCTCATCCGTTGAGATATACTTCCTCACATCCTCTGGAGTCAAACTTATCTCTTCCTCATTCCACTTGTAGGTTATTGGTGCTAGTTTATTCATACTGTTTCTCCTTTCAATGTCCATTTAATAACCTCAATACGCAATTTGAGGTCTTTTATTGATCTTTCTTGTGAATGCTTACAAAGTTCCATATCCGCTAATTTTGTTTCAAACACCCTCAACTCGTCCTTTATTTCTTGTTCAGCTCTCATACTATCTCCTTTCATTTATTATTTTATTAACTCTAACAATTCTCCCTTTTCTTCAAAACTATTACATATTGCCATTTCTGGATTTCCCATTCTTTGATAAAACCCTTCGTAGATACAACTGTCTTTACATCGATTACAGATAATTTCATACCTCCAATCTAATGCAATCAGTTCTTTTACATCTTCTTTTTTCATCTTCTTCTCCCTTCTATTATTTCTCACCTGGCCATCACTGTGACAAAATACAGCCAGCCACTTGCTATCACGTATATTATCCCTGCTAGCAAACCTATCCCTACTTCCTTCAGCCTGTTCATCTCTTTGCGCAACTTCCTGAGTGTTTCGTCGTATAAGTCGCTTAATGCTGTCATTTTGCCCTCCCTGGCTTAACTAAATCAATCTTATCGAGATCCATTTCATTGGCTATTTCGCATAGCTCATCGTCAGCCTCCCGAATGTGCCATCGGACTTTGCAGGGCAGGCCGTATTTAGTAGGCAATAATCCGATCACCTTGTTTGCTTGCATTTCTGCGTTGGCCAACTTCATTCGCAAATCAACTAGCTCCTCTTTCAGTGCTTGTTCGTTCATCTATTTTTGCTCCTTAATAAATATAATCAACCGTAATCGTAAATCCTGCTTGAAAATTAATCGTCTTTTTGACATCACCGTCTGCATCCACGACGATCAAATCCGATGAATAACTTTTCTGACTTACCTTGCAGCCGTTCGGAATATCAAATTTCTTAGTATAGTGTCTCCCCGCCTCATCAGAAAGATCTGCCTCTACTCTTACTACTGGTTTTACTATTTTTTTGTGGAACATCTTTCCCTCCTATCTTTTTTTGGCACATCCCAGTATGCGTTTTTACACCGTGGACATACCCTGACTTCCTTTATTCGTGGCCTCCAGGAATGTTCGCATTTTTGGCATTTTAGCTTAGGTGATACTTTTACTCTCATTCTCCCTCCTTATAATTTCATTATGAATTTCATATCTTTGATAATCCATAATTGGTAATTTATCTAACATATCCCATAATTCTTTATTAGTTTTATTTTTTAGGTTCATTTTTTCCTCCTTGCTGATAGTAGTATATCATAGTTATTTACTTTGTCAAGGGGTAAAATGGATAAATCTGCATTTTTTGTTAATTTTTAGGTAGGTAGGCAGGGCAATCAACGAATAGGAGAAAGGAGTAAGCCCTCCCGTCAACCGCCCTGCGAGTTAGTTGAGTCAAATTTGCCTTGCGTCAAAAAACCTGCCAGGGCATAAAGTGTTCGCTAAGTCTCTGTGCAGGTGAATCCTATCTTTTGAGATATTAAAAGCGAAGCAGAGAAAATTGAGCAGTCTTTCCAGGCTCTCATATTGTGCCTTGCTTGGAGGATACTTCTCAAAGTTTCCCGTGACGCAAATTCCCATATTCCTGTAATTCTGGTATTTCACGTGTGCGCCCTGCTTGTTCATTGGACGTCCCTGCTCCAGCTTCCCGTTTTGCCTCACTATCCAATGGTAGCCTACATCAACAAATTTTCTCCTTAAATGCCATTGTCTAATCGTCTCAACGCTTACATCATCTGACGCAGAGTGATGGACAGTGATTCTTTGCCAGATCATTTCTTCTCCGCATCAACTTTTTCAAGAGCTTTACGAACTTTCTCTGCTTCTCGGTCCTTATACCACCACACTATAGCAACCGAGGCCAATGCTATCCATGCTTCAATCGGCACTATCTTAATAGCAGTAAAATACACAAATGCTACTGCAAATAAAACAGTTACAAATGGTCGTACTAATTCCTTGATTGCTTCTATCATCTATTTCTCCTCCACTTCTTTTATTAGTGTGAAAAGCCTTATTGCCAACACCAGGACACCTATAATTTCACTTACCTCCCACTTTTTGTCCATATTGGCTAGGTCAAATGCTATCTTCAAGTCCTTATAGGCATTCATTACCTGCTGGTTATCCTTCCATTTTTCCAGGGTGTCCTTGTTTAGCTTGAGCCACTTCTTGACCTCGACTATCTTCTTGTTTATACTCTCCTTGAAAAATACGTAGACAAAAATCCCTATTAACAGTTTCCACCACATCTTTTATCATCTCCTCTCTATTTTATTCGTAGGCTTGATTTAATCCTGTTTTAGCCGCTTTGATTCTTTTACCTGGTACTTTGCTCATCTAAGCTCCTTTCTAGCCCAATTTGTGCAGCCGTTTTATCTCATCCATAAATTCCTCTTTTATAGCCTTCCCACTCCCACCCGACCATTTCCACCAGAAGATAGATAGCCCTTTATCCCTGACCCAGTAGTTATATTGTGCCTCCAAATCAGGAAAGTTTAGCTTTCCGTTGGCCTCCCCATAGGTAGCCTGGGCGACGACTCCAAAAGGCTTATTATGCTTTTCGCTGAACTCGGCGATCCACTTGTAGGAGTCCTTCATTCTCTGTATAGGATCACTTACATTCACATGGTAAGGATATACTTCAGACAAGAGGAAATCACAAGCTAGAGATAGGTCTATGTGTCTGAGATATTCCTTCGAGCCGACCCTGAAATGGACATCGTTATCCAAAATTCCCACCGGCTTGTTAGTTTTTCTACGGAAAGTATTTATCCTTCCCCAAATAGTATTCGAGTCAGTCACCTTTCCGTCATCAGGATTACCGATTGGTTTCCCGGACGGCTTGCTTAATGGTTCTTCTATTGCAAGATATCCAGCCACGTTGAATTGGCTTTCATTCCTGACGGTGTGCATGAAAATAGCCTGTACACCCACCTTGCCAATTCGCTCCATAAAGCCCGTATAGGTTTTGAAGGGAAGCCACAGGTCACATAATTCTTTAGCGTCATTCGTAGAGGGCATCGAGCCTTCACCCGTACCAGTTCCTATTATCCCCATGTCACCGCTTCTCCATGCCTTGCATACAGGCACTTCAGGTTCTTCAGGTTCTTCAGAAGGAAAATATATATCCCTGGCTTTCTTTGGTTCACCAAACATATTAAAAGTGTCACCAGTTTTATACCAATTTATTTCTACTAGTGTAACTCCCTGTCGTTTAGAAACATTATAATTCAATGCTTTTGCCGTTTCTGGATTCTGTAGCCAGTGCTTGACATTATCCAATACAACGAATACTTCTGGCTCTTTGTGAGCCTGGAGCAATAGATGTTTAGTAGATTCAGATACTTCCACCATTTTACCACGATATTCCTTGCCAATCTCAAACTCATTTGGCTCAAATCTTACTTTCATATTTTCTCCTTCAGCTTTTTTCTATATTTTCAGCCTCAATGTCCTCCATATAGCCCTTAACGTCAAAATAATTGTCCATTTTTGTCTTCTGGTTTGGAGTCAAGAACTGTTTCAGGATAATCTTCACCTTCTCACCCTCTATCGTGCTAAGAGTAAAATCAACATTGGGAAACTCTGTTCTAATCCCCTTCGCTATTTCCTGTGCTCTTCCAGGCCGGAAAACAAATACATACTCGTCAAGTTCCCCGCCGCAAGTCGGACAAACTCTCTGCATTTTACTGCACCTCCCAGTATAGCACCATTAGCCGTCGCTGCGTGCAATAGATAAAATCCCCTGTCGCATCGCTAGTATACCACTGGAGCTTGATGATATGCTCAGCTGCAGACAAACTTTCAATATGTATATTGGTGGCAATCTGCTTAACAGTATTTTCAATTCCTGTGAAGAAACCAACATTCGCCCCATCTACCTCAAATTTCACTATCGCACTCAGGGCGTCATCCTGCCTAGTGTCCAGCCGCATAACTGTTATAAGGAGGGCTATACACTTAGGAAAGGTATAAGTAATTGTCATATTTGTCATATCCGTAAGAGAAGTTGCATTTGTTGATATTTCGTTCTCTGCCGTAACGTACTGATAATCTGATGCTCCCATAATATTGCCCATGTCAACAGTTATGTTACCACTAGCATCCCTGAAAATCGTTCCATAATCACCATTTATTTTGCCGAACTCCGCACGGTTGTAAGTCCCATCGTTAATCACCATTCCAGGCTTGTCTGTTCCGAGTGCATCCTGGCCAATTACTATCTGCCCTGTTGCCCAGTTGAGGTAGAGCTTGCCTGGCAGTATGAGGGTAGCTTGTGTATTTACTCGCCCCGCAGGATTATCAGCCCATTCTTGGATGTTAACCGCTGGCACGCCGTGGACATTGCCGACATAGTTAGGGGAGTTGGAAGTGACATCCTGCCAGTCAGGTGTAGTCGTAGGGGACTGGATAGCCCCTATCTCCAGGCCGTTCTCAGTTCTCCTGGCTGCGGCTATTCCAAAGCTCCACAAGCTATTGGGATTTACCCCTTCCATAATAAAATAGCTTCCTGCTGAGGTATTAACATTGAAAGTAATGCAGGAATCAGTGACCACTGGAGCTGCTAAGGAAGTCCCGTCCCAGGTCTCCTCTCCTACTGTAGCATCGTCCCAGGTCTCATCAATCTCGTCCCATATCTTATCGGCAATCTCGGTCGATTTTTCCCAGAATAGCAGAATCACATCAGCCTGTTTTGCTCCCTGGGTATAGGTATCCCAGCCCAATTTTATGTCCATTGAACCGTTTGCCTTTATATATTTGGTTATAGTGGTAGGAGTAGGGTTATTAGTCGGTACTCCAGTTGAGCGGTATTTGACTGTCTCATCGTATGCCGCCTGCATCTCGGCTTTTACATAGGTCACACTGTCATCAATATCGTCAAAATCACCTGAGCCTATCTCACCGAGGACAAGCTGCCCGTTGGCATCAATTCCGACTACCGCAATCTCACCAGCCAATACTGAGTGAGCAGCCAGGTGTTTTGTCTGGATTGCGTCCTCACCGATAAAAGTCCCCGTAATTTTAGAAAGCTGGAATCCCTTTGACAGTGAGAGGTTCTTGGCTCTCCTGACCCCTGAGTTCTCCAGCTCCCGTATACGCCTTTGCCATTCCCTGTCCCTGTCGGTAGTCGTTATCTCCTCAGCCCCCAGCTCCAAATCAAGCGAAAATCCCCCAGAGGACAGCCTATACTTGCAGGCAATAACCTGATAATCGTCTATTTTAGTCCCGTTTCTGTCAAATATTCTGGCCTTGCCCGCCGGCTTAATGGCTGCTATCGGGCTTGTACTCATCATCATATCCTGAATATTGCTGATTCTGGCAGTTGCCCTCTTTTTCACGTTCTCCAGAGTGGACAACTTCCAGTCAGCCCACCTTTGAGCGTCAGTCAAATCAAGCTGGTATATCTCCACCTCCCCGACCTTCCACTCCTCACTCGATGAGCCTGTCAGGGAAATCTTGATGTATCTTCCAGTTGTCGGTCTAAAAGTAAGGGTAGGCTTCCAGCCGATATTGTCATCTGAGGAGAGCATAGTGGCGTAACTTCCACCATCAGGCTTAACCTCTATCTTGACCGATTTTGCGTTAAATTCTTGAGCATTAGCGTGGATTGAGTCTATCACCACTGCCGAAATATTCTCATAATCCGTTGTCAAGTCAATTATTATATAGTGTCCGCTGGCCTGATTAGCTCCCGACTCCCAGAGGGTTGAATAATCCCCATCGGTCATATTGGCAGGTGTGCCCGCTACTGGATTAGTAGTGGGTGTTATTCCCGAGGCTATATCTGTGATAGAAAAGGGGTTGACTATCTCAGGAAGGCTAAACCTCTTATCGTATAGTCCTGCGTAGTCACCCGCCTCGCTGGTTATCTTGAGCCTGTATCCGTCGGAAAATACCTCTGGATAGACCGCTATTACCTTCTTGACTAGCTCAGACGGATCTTCCTCTGGACGAAATTCTGACAGGTGCTTGCCTACGTGCCAGTAGTAATTTATGCTAGTGTCAATAGTCTGAAAGTAGAATTTCCTGTCCTCATTGACCCCAAATTTGTAGTCCACCGCAAGCTCGGTGAGCCTCTTGAAAATCTCATTGGCATACTCATCCTCAAAGTCAATCGTGGCTACGAGGTCGTGGCTGACCGTCTCGATTAAAGTTGCGTCCTTTAATATGCTTGTATAGGGGGTGATGTAAGTATCTAAAACGCTAGTCACTGCTACCGCTATGTCACTACCAGGAGCTATTTCCGTATCAATTATCTTCTTCTCTAGCTCGTTGAAGTATCCCCAGCCTGAATAGGTCTGCGGCTTCTCTGTGCCCTCTACAGGCTTGTTGATTATCTTACCTGTGTAGAAGAGAACCTGCGTAGGATTGAAAATGTAAATCTCAACCTTGTAATCGTAGGTTATCGTCGCCTGAGTATAAGGCTCAGCCAGCGTGAACGAGAAAGCCCCGCAACCTCCCTGCTGGAGGGTCTCGAACTCCAGGTTAGTCAGGGTAGGATTCTTCAAATCCCCTGTAATCTCGGCTACCTTATCCCCGCTGGTGTCGTAGATTTTCAGAGCATAGCTAAACTCAATCCAGCCGTCCCAGGTCTCAAGGGTAAACGAGTCCCACGCCTTGTCTACGTCATCCCAAGTTTCATTAGCGATTATGTCAAGTGCCATTTTTGTCCTTTATGCATCTGTAATATAAAAAATAAGCAAGTTTACCTGACCAGTATCAACAAGAGTTGTCATGTCTTGCCCCGCACCAGTAGCATTCAATGGCAATCTAAATATAAGGTCATTAGCAGCAACGTATGAATCTACAAAAATAGAAACAGTGCTCAGGTTATAACTTATGGTACTCATTACAATCAGGGCATTACCAGTTAGACCTGCAGCCTCTATTGTCAAAGCTGTTCCATCAGCAGAAAGAGTAAAATTACCAGTGGTGGCATTTTTGGCAATATCATCTGTCTCTCCTATAGCGTCCCCATTCCACTTATTTGTAATTTCACATTTCAAACTAACACCAGTTGTCCCATTTTTTATCGTGAGAAGGGACGCCCTTAAATTACGCCCCTTTGTGCCATCTCCCAGAATAGCACCCTGAATAGTGGTCGGGCCAGCCGTGATATTTGTGCCTAATACTGTTTCGATTGCGTCATTGTTGGCACGGATTGCATCGTCTGAATCCTTAATTTTGTCCGCACCTGCGGGCTTACTTGCGTCCCAGGCCATAATAATTACCTCCTATTTTTCCTTTTTTATTTTGTTTTATAGATATTTTTTCCTGAAAACAAAAGCACAGACATTGGTGCCACTTGTTCCCGTCAAAGTTACTGTTAGGTTATTAGTCCCACTTGCTAGTTTGATAAATGAACCCGAAAAGTGAGAAATATCTGAAGAACCGTCTAACTCAACTGTTCCTTCTTGACAATCGATTTCTATTACTTGACCAACTGTGATATTAGCGGCTGGCTCATATTCAAAATACTTAGCTCCGTCCTCTGCGTTGGCTATTCTAACCTTTGAAAAGTTTGCTGCTGCGCCTGCCGTCCAAGTGATAATCGGGAATACCTCCGCATCCCCCCCGTTGCTGACCGTGAAGGCTTCAGGGGATTCGTCAACTATGTTATTGTCTGTGGTTACGTCTTTATAATACCTGAACGGGTCTGAGCAGATAAAGTCTATAAATATCTCCACAATGGTAATCGTCTGTAGAAAATTATGCTCGAAAGTAAGGCACTCTATATTATAATATTCGTCTGTATACTGGCTTCCTGGGTATAAACGTAAGTCCTCAGTGTAGCATTGTTGTTTCATCTCCTTGAGGTTAGCTGCCAGCGTAGCGCCATAAGTGGCATTGACTCCCGAAAGATTGAAGATTCCGTGCAGAGAGATTATCCTAGTTTCTACTTTCTCATCTGATACAATGACTCCGCCGTGTTGGTATGCCCTGGGTTCCGTGCCCTGCCTTTTGCCCCAAGGTTCTGCTACCAGATTGCACCCCGCAGGAAACTCGTACACCTCTACATTACTAGAATCTTTTAGTTTGATAGCCATTACGGTCTCCTCATCTTTTCAGTCTGTTTCTTGGCCAAATAGTCCATAGCCTCTTCTAGGTCAACCTGCTGATTTATACTTCCCATTACGGTCATCCTGATAGCCCCCCGTTCATAGGTGACCTGCGTTCCACCGCCTGTTGCGCCTCTGCCTGCCCTCCAAGCCTCTGCCTGGGGAGCGGTAAGGATAGCTTCCTTTTTATGAACAACCACAGGCATAGTTCGTGGAATATAAGGGATTCCTATTTGAGCGCTTGCCACAAATCCGGAGCTTCCTGTGCTTGTGTATCTAGTTGTAACTGTGATAGTCTTGTCTACTAATGAATTATAATGATTCCAAACAGTAGCCCAGTTTCTCTCCGTATATTCCACCAGAAGCGAAGTCACATCAGGAATCGAATCTAAATCACTAATTATCCCTGCTACTGCATTACTCATATTATTGCTAATGTTCATTGCGAGTAGAGCAAATCCTTGACTAATGCTTCCTACAGTTGACTGAGCAGCACTCATAAGCTCATTAAATTTTTCCTTAGCAGCCTCTGTAGCAGCCGTGACTTCGTCTACTGGCGCTTCATCTACTTTGTCAATTGCTTTTTTGGCTTCTTCAGCTGCTGTTTCTGCCTCACTTAAAGCTCCCTTGGCTTTGTCTGCTGCTTCTTTAACATCATCTAGCGGTTTAGGTTTAACTCCAAATAAACCTAAAACAAAATCTAGAACTTTCTTTGTAAGCAATACTATACCACCGAATACCGATGTAACAGCTACCAAAATTAGGTCAAAACCCCCTGCTCCACTTTCTCCACTTTCTCTCAGCTTTTTCCCGACATCCATAATTTGTTCTAAAAGCTCTTTCCACATGTAATCAGCAACAATATCAGCAAGTGTCTCCAGGGTAGTTTTTTTAAATCCTTCCCACATCTCCGTCCAGAATGTTTCCCATGTTTTTGTTCCTTCAATCCAATCAGAAATAATTTTAGTCCATTCAGTCTTAAGGGTTGTGGCAAAGTCTGTGAAAATATCTGTCCAATCTATCGTTTGTTCTTTTAACCAAATAGTGAAGGCAGCCCAACCTCCTTTAATAGTTTCTCCTGCATTTACCCAAGCTGTTTCTATCTTTTCAAGTTCGTCAATAGAAAATTCTCTAAAATTTCCTGTATAATCCTTCATCAAGGAATAAAATGCAAGAGCGTTTGCGGACATATTTTCAAAAGCAGTTTGTGTTTTTTTGACTAACTCCTCATAATTTGCTATCTGTTCCTGGTATGTTTGCTGCCCTTCTTCCCTAATCCTTATCCCGTATTCCTCAACTAGCTTTAATCTCTCCTTTTCTAATTCTTCCGCTGCCTTTTCTAATGCCCTAAATGATGCTACTTGTTCTTGATAGGTCTTTTCTCTCTCTCTTCTGTGTCGTTCTTCTGCATTTGCAATTAGTCTCAAGCGTGATTTCTCTAAATCTTCTGCCTTAGTTTCTAATTTTTTGAATAACGATACCTGCTCCTCGTAAGTTTTTTTCCTCTCTTTTCTATTTCTTTTTTCTGCATCCGCAATCAGCTTCGACCTACTTTTTTCTAAGTCTTCCGCCTTTGCTTCCAATTTTTTGAATAATTTTATCTGTTCCTGATAGGTTTTCTGCCTCTCTTTTCTGCGTTTCCCTTCTGCTTCCTTGACTAACTTTAATCTATCTTTCTCTAACTGCGCTGCTGCGGCCTCTATCTTATTGAATAATGCTATCTGCTCCTGATAGGTTTTCTGCCTCTCTTTTCTATACCTTTCTCCTGCATCAGCAATCAGCTTTAGTCTGGACTTCTCTAACTCTTTTGCCTTGATTTCTAATTGCTTGAATAATGTTATTTGCTCTTGGTAAGTTTTCTGTTCCTCTGCTGAGCGCCGTTTTCCAGCTTCTTCAATTAACTTTAGCCTAGCCTTTTCTAATTCTTCCGCTGCTTTTTCTAACGCTTTGAATATCGCTATCTGTTCCTGATAAGTTTTCTGTCTCTCTTTTCCTCGTCTTATGCCAGCTTTTTTGATTAGATTAAGCCTACTTTCTTCTAGCAGTGCTGCTGCGGTTTCCAATGCCTTAAATAATGCTACTTGTTCTTGATATGTTTCTTGTCTTTCTGCTCTGATTTTCTTTTCTGCCTCAGTTATAACTTCTGGAAAATCTGACAAGGTCACCAAAAATTTACTCCACTTATTTTTCATCTCTTCTGTATGCACAGATGTTGCCGCTGCCATTATGCCTATACCTGTTTCCAATTCATCAATCGCTTCACCAGCCTCCTCTGCTCCCTCCTTAACAACCGCCCAAACAGGCTTAATCAGTTCCGGTAGGGGCGCCATAGTATTCTCGAAATTCTCGGTCAGTTTCTTCAGTTGTACCTCGGCAAATACGGGCAATTCCTCCCAAACCGCCTCGAATCCTTCAAGTAGAGGTCCCCACTCGGGCTTTTCAATCTTCTTGAACCAGTTCTTCGGCTTCATCTTCTCCCCGATCCATTTCATCTGCTCCCAAATATTCTTACCAAAGTTTACCACAGCGGTTTTGATAGCGCCGAAAAGGTTCTTCCATACGTTCAAGAAATTCCTGCCGAACCAGGAACCCCAGCCCTTGATTCTTTCACCGATTGCCTTTATCACAGTCCAGATATTATCACCCATATTGATTACTATATTCGAGACAGCAGACCATATCGTTTTCCAGAAGGGAACAAAATTATTCCAAAGCCAAACTGCGCGAGCTTTGATATTCTTTCCCAACGCAACAAAGACTGCACCGATGTTCTGGATAAAGGCTCGAAATTTAGCATTGGTTTTGTAGAAATAAACAAACGCTGCTACAAGTAGTCCGATTGCCGTTATGATAATACCAATAGGGCCTGTCATAATAGTAAAAGCCGCTCCCACCAGAGGCGCTATAGCGACTATGCCAGGCAAAACTACTAATAGACCGCCTAAGCCTAT
>SDBT01007946.1_pt1 | contig 17402 bp, 18 predicted proteins | sample 2277101 | NCBI WGS metagenome assembly SDBT01 (sample SAMN10404973, study PRJNA504765) | marine sediment metagenome | isolation source: marine sediment core GS10_PC15, 103 cmbsf | place: Arctic Ocean: Southern Knipovich Ridge | collected 2010 | reverse complement strand
TGATTTAATAAGCTTAAAGAATAAATCTAGAATAAAGATATAATGACAGAAAACGTACAAGAATATGCCTTATCCCATAAATGGATTTTATGGTTCCATCACGTTAACGACAAAAATTGGAATGAAGAAAGTTATCAGAAATTGTATGAAATTGAAAATTTAAAGGATTATTGGATGTTGATGAATACTGTACCAAACGTGACTTCAGGAATGTTTTTTGTGATGAGAGAAGATGTGTTTCCTCGTTGGGAAGATATTAATAACCTTGAGGGTGGCTATTGGACTTTTCGTGTGGCCAAAAAAGATTCCAACAAAATTTGGCAAGAATTATTCTCTACATTAATTGGAAACACTTTGACTAAAAAATCTGACAAGATGGATGGGATTAATGGTATTTCTATTAGTCCTAAGATTAACAATTGTATTATCAAAATTTGGAATAACAATTTTAATAGCAACGATGTTAATATTTTAGTTGATGATGTAACAGGTATTAATCTAAAAGAGGCTTTTTATAAAAAACATCAAGAACAAGCAGATTTTGAAGGAAAAAAATGACGGCTAAATAGCTCAATCAAATATATATAATATTGACCAATATGGGATCCTCACAATCACAATATGATATCAATTTACGCCTCCAAGGCCAACCGGGGATTTATCCTGTTCATTGGAGTATGCCTAATCCAGTATCTCACAAGGATATTTTAAAAGCCTGCGAAAATCACAATCCTATGCTGGCTTCAACGAGTCCCACTATTACTATTACTATTTCGTACATTAATGGCAAGATCGGTCTTGTCAACCAGAATTCCGGGAAAATCCGTCGGAAAGACGTTAATTTCATTGGCATTTTCTACTAGGAAAAATTGAATAGAAATAATTTATAATAAGAGAAATAATGTACCAAATCAAATCAACTCATTGTAAATTTTCAAATTATCAACAAATAAAAAATATCGAATTTGTTGTTAAAGATGCCTATGAAGACGAAGAAGAGGGACACCGCGATTCACCATATATTAATCTAGCGGATCCCAAAAAAGATTTTGAAAAATTAGAGAAACCTGATGAACAAGTTATTGATGCAGATAAAGTGGTTATTTTATATGGTTATCCACTAAAAGAACAATATATGGTTGAATATTCATCAGATTCAGGATTTACTCGAAAACAATTGGCTGAATTTATTAGTTCCACTTATCAACAAATTTATCGAGATGAACTTTCGAGTTCAACTGTTAATGTTAAAACAATGAAAGAAAGAAAAGCAACTCAAAATGGGTTGATGAATCGGAATAAAACCAATGGAACTTATGGTATTTGGGGACACGATTTATCTGATTTGGTTCTTCATACCTTAGGTATTTATCGAAATCCTAATAATAAATATATGATTCAACTTGGGATTGACAGTTAGAAGTCGGGCATACCTTCGGTAGCCCTCCTCTCGCGACCCTTAGGGCGCCGCTTAGGAAAAAAATGAAATTATAATATCTATAACAAATTATGCAGAAATTTCAATTAGTCGAAAGGAAATATGGTAAATCCTGTCATATCAAAGATGTCGCATTTGAATTAGCTTATTCAGATGATTCGTGCTTAGAAGACGACGATATCGATCTTAATCATATTAACTTAAGATCTCCAAATAAAGATTTACACTATTTAATTGATTCAAATGAAATAATTATTGATCAATCCAATATCATCATTATGTATGAATTGGATCAAAACTTTGAATGCCATTATTTCAATTCAGGTGGATTTACCAGAATGAAATTAGTAAGAATGATTATTGAAACTTTTAAACATTTGCCGAAGGAGGAAAATGAAGATGATAGTGTGAACTATTATGTTAAAAATTATAGCCAATATTTCACTAATTTATATCCAAAAAATGATCCTTATCGTCAATTAACCGAATTTTTAGAAGAAAACGTAATTTGTTTCCCGATCGACGATCCTTTATACTTACATGGTGCCAATATTTTTGAATTGGACGGCGATATTATTGTTTTTCTTGGTCTAAATAATTTGGTTCAATACTAGATGCTGAAGTATCTATTTGCAATATTTTATTTTCAAAGCTTTGATTAATATACATATCTCGATAATTACATGCCATTGAATGTGCTCCTTCATCGCCATATTTTTTAACACTGTATTTCTTATAAATCCATGTCTCATTAATATTATAACCTTTCATTTCCCAATATTGATATTTACCTGATGTTACTTTATAAACTCCTGTGCAACCACTGGTATTATCTTTCCTCTTTTTTCTTTGATATAATTCTATTTTATTTTGTGTATCTTCATCTGTTCCAAAATCAAGATTCTCCATTCGGTTATCTAATTGATTTCCATTTTTATGTTGAATTTTCGTTTTTCCTGTAATTAATTTATGAAAAGATATAGATTCCCGTTTATCCTTGCATTTCCATTCCCCTTTGGGAATCATGGTATATGCTTGTCCATTAGAATGATACCAAATATATTTTTCCATTTCTTCTTTTCTATCGTTATCGATTAACATTTTATGATCTAAATCTAATTCTACTTCAATGTAGATATCTTTAATTTGATAGGAGTTTTTAACTTTATCATGATCGATTCCCCATTTTTTTTTATAATTTTCCACATCTTGTTTGACTTGATCTTTAGTTTCAAGAGTAAAAGGAAATTCATGTTCTTCAATTAGTTTACCTTTTTGATTAATTATAAAAATAAATTTATCCTTTCGTTTCTGAATGGTTCCTGGATATTTCTTCAAATTATCAGGATACATATATTTTATCATATCTTTTATTTTTTCTATTTATACCAACCACTAATTGCCAATCTTTTTGTATTAATATTTGGAACAACATGCGAAACGAAATGAGGTGTTCCGTTTGGTTCTTTTATTTCAAATAACGTCAAACTATTAAAACTTGGCGTGAGTGTTTTTTTTATATCTTTTTGGTTAGATTCAAGCAAAAAAAAGTTACCTCCAAATTGCGGTTTCCAATTTTTGGTTAAATTCCAAACAAACGATATTTTGCCATTAGTTTGATCAGTATGAGTTGATAAAAAATTATTCGATTGATAACAACTTGCAAATACAGTGGATATATTGGTTAGATTCAAATCACATATCTCATCAATATAATCAATGGTTTCTTTTTTTTTAAAAAAAACTTTCATTTGACATTCCATGCAAGCACATGTTGAACAATGATTATCAATAGTTCTCTTGAAACAAAATGTTAATTCACCTCGTTCAAAATATGGAGAAATTTCTTTTCGTAACCGTCGGATTTTTTCTTGATTTTCTTTGATATTACAAACATTTTCGTGAAATTTAGGTGATCTAATTGAATAATACCACCAGCTTTCCGGCATGATATAATTAATTTCAGGAATTTTGGTTCCATTAAGAAAATTATAAGTCTTTTCAGCCGTTATTTTATCCATAAAGTTGGGTATAGTAACTATTCTGTCTATTTGGAAAATATCATGATATTTCTCGATATCAATATCAGAATTAATCATATATATTATGAAATGTTATATTTTACTTTTATCATAAACGTAAAATATTTAATTAAATGAAATTATTAATGAAATTATAAATGAGCGACTTTGGGCGCCAATGCTAATTTTAGTTTTCCCAAGTTACCCACAGAAAAGGTAATTACCATTGGGAAATTATTTTTCATATATATTTCAAGATTTTGGCATAAATTAGTACATTTAGTGAATAAAACTAAATGTTTTAAATTGTAATAACCTTGGATAATATCTGATGCATCATTACTTTTAACGAAATTAACACCATCTGGAGTTTCACCAAGAGTAGTGGTATCACTAGCAAAATCACCTTTACAACTGAATATTAGTTGGGATCCAACACTTTTGATTTCAATCGTATCAGATAAACTGTGCATATCTCTGCAAATTTTTTGGAAATCGGAAGATGGCATGGTAATAATAGAATCGAATTCTGCTGGCGGAATTTCATAACTTTCTTCATTCAAATCCATCAAATTCAATTTCTTATTCGTAACTTTATTTTGTTCAGCATTTTCAATACGAATACCCAATTGATTTTGATCAGCATCATCAATAAAAAAGGTTAGGGTTTCGTTATTAGTCACAGTTTTGATTAATTTAAATAAATTAATCATACTGACTCCAACAATGATTTTATTATTACATTTGTATTCATCAAATTTTTCTTTATTCAATTTCAAATGGACTAAAACTGTTTTAGTTGAATCCATAGCCACTATTTTCATACCTGTCTCATTGAATTCAATGTTGGAATCAGTTAGAATCTCTTTAAGAGCTTCTATAAGTTGTTTGATCGCATTGGTTTGCACCGTCTTGATTTCCAAAATATGCATTTTTTATAACATACTTAAAAACTTATTTCTTTAAATTCTTTTAAATAAAATATAACGCACATTTATTTTCTGTTTACTTTCAAAAAATTATGATATCGAAAAGGCAAATAATCATCCCACCATGTGCCATAATGTACAACGTTTTCCGGTAAATGTTTTGTATCTGTACATCTTATAGCAGGACCTCTCCATCCAACTTTTATTTTAGGATTTAATTTATTAAATTTAATATTTTTTGGAATAGGTCCCCAAAACCAATCATTAATACTCTTCATATTGACCTCCCATTGGAAAGGATCGTGTATTACCACAATATCGTACATATCTAATATCCCAGTCAAATCTTCTTTATGAGTATATGAAGCATATGTGAATCCTTTTTTTCTTGGATCGTATTTAGTTCCAACTTTAGTACCATGCAGATAATCACCAACATTTCTATCCATTAAAATAACTTTCATCTTTTCACCTGGTTTCATTTTTAAAATATCTCTAATTTCCAAACCATGTTGTTCAGCTGCTTCATTTCCCCATGCTGTCAAAGAATCTTGGTGAACTATCGGATGTTTTCCCTTTTGATGTGACTCTATTATACTGGTACATAATGCTTGTTTACCTTTGTTTCTCAATATAGGTTCCGGATAAATATACATGCCGCGCGAAGCCTCTATTACTTTAGTAAAGGGTTGATTAAGACATTGTTTTTTATCATCTATTATTTCTTTATAATTTTTCAAAATTTTTTTCTTATCTTTATTGCTAAACATTTTATATAATTGTTATAAGATTTTTAATTATTCTCTAAACAATCAGTAATTGAAAATCTAACAAGTTTATCATAATGCTCATATAAAACTTGATTAACAAAATCATACGCGGCGCGTGTTTGTTGAATATGGGAAGCACCCGTAATAATAATTCGGCCACTTTGGAAAATGGCAACAGTAACAATCTTACAGGTATTCTTTTTTCGTAATTGTTTACTATCCATTCGGCATCTCGGAATGCATTTACAAATTCCATTTTGCACATCGTGCATTTTATTCCACATAAAACTTATTTTAACTCCAGGATAAATTGTCGGATCAAAAGTCACAAATACTTTATATGCCTGGATTAATAGTTTGAATAATGTCAGTCTATCAAGTTTAAATCCAATGATGTAATCAGAATTGATTAAAGTAATTGCATAATCTTTCATTTGGATTTGACCTTGGTCTTCCGGTTCTAAAAATATTGACGGATGTTTGTTAATTTCATTAAAGAAAATATCCATTGCTTCAATACCATCAACATCATTTAAACATCCCGTCATAGAAATACTTCCATTGTGAAAAAACTTAATATTAACTTTCCGACGGGTTTCATCTCCAGGCCTGATAACAATAGTTGCTTGATTATAGAATTGAGGACGCGCCGTATTTGGTTGACGCCTTTTCTTTTTCTGAATCATACCAACCGATATGTCCAAATCTTTATTCTTAAATTTCACACCTGTAATATGAGGATTCGTTTTATTTTTCCAAATTTGTTCAAAAATAGCTGCCATATTTGGCACATCTATTGGATGCGTTAATTTACACATCGCCGAACGGGTTGATACTCTCAATATAGTGTGTTTTGCTACTTGACTAATGTCTTTCGGTTTATCTAACATTTTTAAATATTTCATCACTTGGTTGTCAATAAGATTTTCATCGTCGTGTACACACCCCACAGTTGCTTGTTTTTCTTGTTGCATCTCTCTTTAAATATAACTAACTATTTCTTTAAGTACTTTTAAACTTTCATTTTTTTACGAAAAAAGTGGATTTTATGTACAAAGAGCTCTTCCATATCCTGGTAAACAATTAAATCCCCTTTTTTCTTTAACCTCACTTCCAGTTCCATATTTACGCTTGCATTCCAATGCAAATTTAGCATCATTAGAATATCGATGACAATCTGTTACCTTACCAAAAAGGTTTATTCCATCATAATACCTGTCTGAACATGTAGCTCGTGCCATTCCTTTCTGGAAACAATTTGCTTGATGAACCGATTGATATCCAAAATTGGGCCCAAATTGATATTGACACAAAAAATTAAAGTCATCGGTTGCTGGATGGCATGAAGTATATTTCCCTGTTTTCTTGCCATTATGATACCCCATTGCACATTCGGCTTTTTGATAATTTTTTTCTTGACAATTTATTATTTTTTTGAGACCATATAGAGGTCCATATTTTTGTTGACACTGTTTTTCAAAATATTCGGGAGTCTTGTTTTTTTCACACCTGATATGCGGTATTGGCATTTCTTCTTCTTCTAGAACTTTAGGAAAAGGTTTCGGTAATGGTTTTGGTAATGGTTTCGGCAATGGTTTAATACCACGTAATCTTAATAACTCTTGGCGTGAAAGACATTTACGACCGTATCTGGGAACAATAACACCCCATTTATTAGGCCCCAATTTACATACTCCTGGACTGATTCGTTTTTCCTTCCTTTCTTTGGCTAATTCTTGATCCAACTCTTCTTGTATTAATTCTGCATTACTACATGAAGATTGTGCTAGCTTTAATTGGGTTTTTAAAATATCTTTCTGATCACTTTTAGTTGTAATTCCATTAATAGTGCGACAAGAACCGTCCGAATATTTATAACACCATTGACCTCTATCATTTTTAGATATCCCAATTGGAGAAAAAGTTTCATAAGAATTGGTTTTGACCAATGTAAAAGTAAGAATTAATAAAACTGTTAATAAAATGACAAATGCAATAACAGGAGTTCCCAAACCAAAAAATTGAGAACCCAAGAAACTAGCTATTACCAATAACATAATACCAAAAAATATTAGAATTAAAATGGCAAATGATTGTAAATACTGGTTATTTGATAAAAAATACATTAATAGGGCACCAATCGTGATAAAAATAGATGATGTAGTAATTAGTGCCATTCGAAAATTTGTTAAGAAATCTAAATCCATATATAAATAATAGATATTTTATGTTTGTATTTGAAAAATTATCTCGCAGTAAATATAAAATGTATAATCCAACCCGCGATTACTTAAAACATAAAACTGAATACGACCAATCTATTCAAGAAGTTTTAATGACTGGCAATTTTATTATGGGTCGTCAAGTTTTCGATTTAGAAAAATGTTTGGGCCAATATGTCAATGTTAAACATGCAATTTCGGTGGCCAGTGGAACGGATGCTTTATTAATTGCTTTGATGGCCCTAGATGTAGGATATGGAGATGAAGTCATTACAGTTCCATTCACTTGGATTAGTACTGCTGAAGTGATTGCATTATTGGGAGCAAAAGCGGTTTTTGTAGATATAGAAGCAACGACATATAATATGGATCCTAAAAAGATGATGGAAAGGGTGACAGATAAAACAAAAGCTATTATTCCTGTTAGTTTATATGGTCAAATAGCAGATTTAGAAGAAATGAATAGATTATTACAAGAAAAAGGTTTACATATTCCAATTATAGAAGATGGCGCCCAAAGTTTTGGAGCAGAACAAAATGGTCATAAAAGTTGCAGTTGTCCGTATGAAAATACTGTAATAGGTTGTACCAGTTTTTTCCCAAGTAAACCACTTGGATGTTACGGTGATGGTGGTTGTTGTTTTACTAATGATGATGAATTAGCAAACAAAATACGAGCTATTCGGACACATGGAGGAACTGAAAGATTTAAACATAAATATGTTGGAATTAATGGCAGATTGGATACCTTACAAGCTGCAATCTTATTAGTAAAAATGAAATATTTCGATGAAAGTTTAGCAAAACGAAAAAGAAATGCAGAAATGTATAATTCAGTATTGAAAGATAAAGTAATCGTTCCCTATACACAAGACAAAAACCAACATTGTTATGGACAATATACTATCCGATGCAAAAGTCAAGAAGAAAGAGATAGATTACAAAAGGAACTGAAGGATAAAGGAGTGATGACCTCAATTTTTTATCCAGTATGTGTACATACACAAGAGGCATTTGATAAATGGGAATATCGCGAAGGGGATTTTCCAATTGGTGAAAATATGGCCAATTGTGTTTTAAGTTTACCAGTTTATGGTGATCTTGATAATCAAGAAATTAATAATGTAATTGAAGCCATCTCTCGGTTTGTATTTGATTAAAATATTCCATACATACATATGAAAATTATAACTATTGTTGGAACCCGTCCTCAATTCCTTAAAATGGTCCTTCTATCACAAGAATTTAAGAAATATACCGAAATTCAAGAAATAATTATTCACACAGGACAACATTTTGATAAAAATATGTCAACTATATTTTTTGATACCTTTAATTTACAAAAACCACATTTTCATCTTAATATTAATGGGAAAAAAACACATGCTGAAGTAACTGGCTTTCTTTTATCCGAAATTGAAAAAATATTAATTCAAGAAAAACCCGATTATGTTTTAGTTTATGGTGATTGTAATACCACTTTATCTGGCGCTTTGGCGGCTGTTAAACTTAATATTCCTATTATTCATGTCGAATCTGGTTGCCGATCTTTTGATCGTAAAATGCCAGAAGAAGTCAACCGCATCTTAGTTGATCATATTTCTACCATCTTATTTTGCCCTACATTATCAGCAATTGAAAATCTTAAAAAAGAAGGTATCCAAAAAAATGTTTATTTAGTTGGAGATTTGATGATTGATCTATTACGATCCAAAAAACAAGATATTATTAATATATCTAATCAGATTTTGAAAAAATACAATTTACAATATAAAAATTATTATTTAATGACACTGCATCGGCAATCAAATACTTTGACTAATAAATTAAAATATATCTTCAAAGAATTAAAAAAATTAGATAAAGAAATTGTCTTCCCACTTCATCCCCGTACAAAGAATGTAATCAATGAAAATAAAATTCAAATACCCAAAAATATAAACATTATTAAACCAGTTGATTACTTGATAATGATGGTACTAACTTTCAATGCCCATAAAGTAATAACAGATTCAGGAGGATTGCAAAAAGAAGCATATGAATTAAATACACCGTGTATTACATTGAGGGATACTACTGAATGGAAAGAAACTATTGATAATGGAATGAATAAATTAGTAAATAATAATATTTATAAAAATATTATAAACTTTAATCCAGAAATAGAAAAAGAACAAAAACCAATATTTAGTAATCAAATATCAGCGGAACTTATTGTTGGTTATTTATTATGATGACTTAACATTAATTTTCGATAATGAATATTTGATTCTTTTTTCTTTTCATCCTTTTTTCTTTCGATATGTAATGAATTAAAACAAACACGATAATTAAAAGCAGGTAATTTATTATATATAAATACATTTCCTTTTTTTTCGTAAATACGTAACCATAAATCCCAATAAGCATGATTTTGATATTCAACTCTAAAGGGAAGAAATTCTTTTAAAAGTGACGTTTTAATTAAGGCACAATCATTCACAAAATTTCCTCTCAAATGTTTTTTATAATCATAGTTATAAAATTTTATTTCTTTCTTATTTCCAAGATTACTATTCGTTGTATAATAACTTGAATAACAAATTGATTTTTCATTATCGATACAAGCTTTGATTTCATTATATAATTTATCCAATAAAGCAACATCATTACTCGAAGCATATGCATACCATGGATGTTTAATCAATTTAGTTGCTTTATTTAATTGATAATAAATACCTAAATAACCTTTTCCTGGATGTTTTTTTTGAGATACTATGCAAAGATCAATTTTATTAGGATAATTTTTATTAATAAATTGGATAGAGGTATCATTTTCAACAGTTGATATAATTAATTGTATGTTGACTTTTTTTTGATTTAAATAACTATCGATTGCTTGTTTCAAATAAACATCTTTTTCTTGATAAGTATTCATAATAACAGAAACATCGTAAATCATTATATATAATAATCAGAATTTAACCAATCTTTTCTAAAATATAAATAATTTTTTACACTTTGACTTAAAGAATGATCAATTTGACCAATAGTTTTTTGTTCATCAAGAATAGCTTGTTTAATATCTTCTACGCCTTTCCATTTAATGGCATTGGGATAATTGCTATTATGGACACATTTTATTCCACATAATCCTAATTCTTGTACTGTATTTGCATTACCATCAAACTTAGTTAGTCTTAGACCTATAAAACATTTTTGATATAAATTAATTACATTCCTATCTGTTTGGAATTTAGGGTCACCATTATAAGCAGTTGGATTAGTCGCTAAAATAAAATTAATATCAGGTAACATTTCCATTAAACTTTTATAAATAGAATCACCATATGTACTTGGTCGATGTGGATTACCATATATATAAACACTATTACCTTTGGGAAATGGTTTAAAATTATTAACGTTAATGAAACTTAAAGGAATGAACTGTATTTTTTTAAAACCTAATTTTTTTAATTTATTTTTAATATCAATTGATATGGCAATATGACAAAGTTGTTTTTGTTTCAATATTTTGCGAATGGCTTCATTTTTAATTTTATAACAATCAGTTCCTCCCCAAATTAATATTTTTAGGTTCTTATGATTTAAAAGTCGACTCAAATCATGCTTATTATAACATCCAAAAAAGATAGCTGGTAAAGATTTTGAATAATAATTACGTAAATTATATGTTGATTTAATATTTAATTCAAAGAGTTTTAAACTGTTCGAAACATATATTTGTTTAATTTTTTTGTCGATAATAGGAGGCATCGGTTTAATCACAATCTTGTTTTTTACTAATTTAATATTAGGTTTAGGTAATGCTTTGGATTTAAGTAATGGTTTTAGTTTGGGCTTGGGCTTGGGCTTAGGTAATGGTTTTGGAGGAGGTTTTAGTTTTGGTGATGGTTTTAGTTTAGATATTAAAATGTTATTATTTGTGGCTAATAGAATACTTTTAAAAATTAGATTACTCATTATGATATTTGAATATTTAAAAACAAATATTCGAACATTAAAAAACAACTAAATATGTGACGTTTATTCTATTTCATTAGATATACCATTTTGGATATAACCATGAATCACCGATATCTAAATATTCTTTTTTCTCTTTTTCTATAGATTTATTAAGACCCATATATTTATACGATTTTATATTCTTCTAAAAATTTTATTACGTTTTTTGGTATATATTTTTCCATTGATTCATATTCCAAACGATTTCGATATTCATATGTTTTGAATGGAAAAGTTGTATTTTTATAAAATTTTTTGCGATAAATTGAAATACTATTTGCTCCATCTGTATCTAATCCTGTTTTCCAATTATCATTGTCTGTATCTGTATCAAATAATACTTTTGATTTTTTGGTATTTTGTTCTATATTTTTTCTGATATATGAATCTATGTATATTGAGATATTTGATCTTTTTATTTTCTTAAAATCCGCTGTTCTATATGCCATTGATATATGATTTATTCTCCGAGTATCAATATAAAACATCTTTTCTTTTGTATTTAAATTATAAAATAATCCCATCGATTGTGTTGATAGATAACAATCTTCATCCTGAAAATGTTGATAATGAATATTTAATCTATTACTTGGAGAATAAACATCGCATGCTTTCATTACAAAAATTTTAGATGATAAAGATGAATCTTCCACTATTCCTAACCATTTTTCAACTAACGGTATTTTGTTTGGAAGTGATTTATGAATTATTCTTTGACAATTTGGTAATTGACCTGTAAAAGATTCTATCATTGATTTCGATTTTCCATCTTCTTCCCATATTATTAATTCCCATCCAAAATTAATATCTTTCTGATTTTTAAGAGATTCCAACGCTAACCAAATTATCTTTTTACCATTAAATACAGGTAATCCCACCGTCAATTCTATCTCTTTCAGATTATCTGTATTTGTCCAATTAATTAGAGTACTCATTATAGATAAAAAATATATTATAATTTATTGAATTTACACGCGTGTGAATTCCAACTCTTCTATGATAAATTCATCATTGATATGAGGATCTTTAAACAAAAATCCTATATGAATCCGTGAATACCAATAATTTTTAAATAAATAATTTATATCTGATATTTCATCTTTTAATTCATATCTTTCAGAAAATTCTATTCTCTCAAGTTCTTCAGTCGCTATCCATAGATAAACCTTGCTTTTCCCTTTTTTAAAACCTTTTATATTTATTTGATAATCATTTTCAGGAATAACATTAAAATACCTTTTTATTCCAGGCGTACTCGTATTTTGTCTACAAATACATCTCATTATATTTTTCTCATGAATTAATTTGACATTTTGATTTGTTATCCATAAACTCTTGTCAGATTTATCATTTATTTCATATATATCCATGTATTTCAAATAAAATTTATCTCCTGCACCACTGTCTTCGAATAATAATTCAAGTTCTAAAATTTCTTGTTCTTTACTATTATAATCTAATTCCAATTTAGATAATTCTTTTGCTAACATAATTGAAGGTCGTTCTATCTGATTCAAATATAATTTTACTGAATTATTTTCTGCATAACCTTCAATAACTATTTTATAATTCGTATTTTTTTTCAGATTTACTTTTCTCGATAAACCTGGATGACCAAAGTCTTGCAAAGAGATTACTTCAAAATATGTATTATTCGGTCGATTAATTTCTATTTTCCCTTTTTTATCATATTCAATTGATTTCATGATCGAATTCACATCGAATGGTCTTTCAATTAATGGAAAAGGCATATATAATTTATCTGTAGATCTATGCCACTTCGAAAAATTATTTACATAATTCTTTCTTAATTCACTTGTTATAAATGTATCTTTATTAGTTGTTAACGAATTCTCTCGTGTTTTGGCATAATATAAAATATCCTTAATAACATGTATTTTATTTTGTCCGAAAACTTTTTTGATTCGATGTAAAAATTCACTATCTGCTGCACATCTTACGCTATCATAATATCCAACTTTATCTATTATATTTTTTCGATACAACATCGTAGATTCCCCAAATATATTTAATGCACTATCTCGCGAAAAATAATTATATACACCTATATATTCATTATTTTCTGCCAAAAATTCTAATTGTTTCTTAATCTTATCTTTATGATAATGATCATCTGAACCTAACATGCTTATAAATTCACCTGTACTTTTTTGGATACCTTTATTAACACTCGCATAAAATCCTACATTTTGATCATTTTGGATAAATACTATTTTTTCCTTTTGATTAAAATCATTAATAAATTTCTTAATTTCTTGAACTGTATTATCCGAAGAATGATCATCGATAATTATTAATTCCCAATTATTATAACTTTGGTTAATTACTGAATTAATCGAGCATAAGATGTTTTCTTGATCATTGAAAACACCTATTATGATACTAACTTTAGGACCTTTTGATGGTATTTTTTCAACATTCATTTCAATATTTTTAACAATCTTAAAATTATCTTTTTCCTTTCCTATCAATAATATTTGTTTATCATTATAGGTATCTAAGATACGAGGTTTGAATTGATTTAATGGATATTTATTAGAATCTAAAGGCCGAAATTCTCCATCTTTGATATTCAGTGCTTCTTTAATTTGATTCGAATTATTAACAATTAATATATATTTGATTCCACGATCCTCTACTTTCTTTAATAATTTGATGATATTTTGATTACTTAAATGTTGTAATGTATCTTTAATAATATACATATCCGCATTGGGTAATTGATATTTATCATTTAAAACATCAGCTTCAATAAATTTTCTGCTTTTATTTTTATCTAAATATTTTTCCTTATTAAAATCAATAATATTTTTCACACAATCAATGCCAATATATAAAACATTATTAAATTCTTCTCTTTCGAATTCCCAAATACCGCAGCCTAAATCTGCAACGAATTTTATATTATTTTCTTTAAAATATCCCTGAAGAATATTTTGAAACTCTTGTAATTGAGTTTTAGTATTACCTATACCGGATGATAATTTATGTGGTTGCCCGGAATATCCCCATTTATTAGTATCATATATAGTTGTAAATATTTGAATCAAAGATTCGACAATTCCTAATTTATCATTGGCAAAAACTAAATTTTTCATTAAACGAGATTTTTCATGAGCAGGATATTTTTGTTGTTTCAAAATTCTTAAAGATAAATTCCTGGAAGCTTGATAATCTCCTGCCCAATAAGCAACCATTGATAACTCATCAAACATTTGATAATCATAAACTTTTTTTTCCACAAATAACATATCATTAGTTTCTAATGTTTCTTTTTCAGCGATATGTTTTCCCATTTGCCAACCCAAAAGTGCCATTTTATTCAATCGGCAATGTTTCACTATTTTATGCATGGTTTCTAACCGTCCCGGTCGATAACTATAAGCTAACAAAAAATCTCCTACAAAATTTTCAAATGGTTCTTTTTTCAGCATTTTTAACATACCAATTTCATAATGAGATCGAAATATCTCTTCTGCATATCCTCCAAGTTTAGTTCGTTTTTGATAATTTTTAATTGCATTATCAAGATCTCCACTATCACGATAACTTTGAGCTAAATAAAAGACATATCTCGCATTATCAGGTTCATCTAATATTGCCCTTTCAAAGGTTAATGCATCCTTTTTATATTTATTGGGATCGCTCGATCTAGCACCTTCCGGAGAAGGATGATTATAAATACCTTTTAGTAATCCAATGGTTTTGGGACCATTCGCATGAATATATTCATGCAAGACACCTTCATAATACCAATCAAATTTATCACTTACTAATTGAACACGAGTATATTCAATCGATCCATTACGGGTCGTGATGTAATATTGATCTAAATTAAGTTTTGGCATTTTGAAATCTTCATCAAATTTAAATACTTCATCTGCATCCAGGGTAATTATATATTGAGCTTTGCCTTTAGCTCTCTTCATGCAGAGAGAACGATTATGACCAAAATTTTGCCATCCATCTTCATATAACTCTCCTTTGATCTTACATTTTTTGAAATATTTCTTAATGATATTTCGAGTATCATCAGTAGAACCAGTATCGCAAATAACCCAGTGACTGAGTAGAGGACGAACTGATTCAAGACATCTTTCAATGACTTTAGATTCATTTTTGACAATCATCGCAAGACAAATTGTATTTTGTACCTTCATTTCTAAATATATTTAGAAAAGAAAGATTTCGAAAAAAATAAACACAAAAAAAAATTGATAGATAATTTTTAATATTGGATAAAAAACATGCACCAAGATAATTCTATATTTTTTTTAATAATTGGAATGATATTTGCTATTATGACTGTTGTATTTGTTGGATATATTGAAACTGCGCAAGTAAGAGAAAGAGAAAGAGAATGGATTAATAATAAAACTCTGGAATGTTACCATAAATGCACATCTATGCTCAAGTATGAAAAAAAATCCATAATCGATCAATATTGTACGAATTGTTGTATAAAACTGGCTAATAAATATAAAAATACTGGTAGGGTATGGTGGGATTCGTGTTTAATGCCATGATAAAAAATGATGGCTAAATAATTCTATTTTTGTAATTATAATATATAACGATGGGGTCGTGTATCCACAAGCCCAACGTGACTTCTTTATCTCCACGCACTTTGTCCAAGTCACTAAATGGCTACTACTGCCAGATTTGTGCTAATAGGCTGGAATCGGCGTTTGTGACCAAAAAAGAAACTGATATACTCCAACATTGGTGTTTACCATGTGGCGCGAGTCATATGTTCATTTGGAAGGATTAGATTTTGCTTTCCTTTTTATTGGTAATTTAGTAATATCATGTCTTATAATTGCCATCATTTTAAGTGCTACACTTTTATAATTCGATTTGTTAATTGGTGTTTTTTGTATAATTTCTTGCAATTTAGTTCGACAGTCAGAGCATGGAAATATTTGGCTCAAAGCTGTCAATACCTTTAAAGTTACATTTAAGTCCTTTTCAGAACGTTTCAACATGGTTCGTGTGGTAATCGTATTAATAAATTTATTGAGTTTTTGATGATCAATAAATAATTTACCATTTGGATGATAAATCTTTTGAGCATCAGTCAAAGTAATTATTTTCTTTTTTAATCGTTTATTGACTTTATTATGGATATCATTGAAGGTCTTGATGATTGACTCACGATTGTGACAATAAGTTTTAGGCGGATATTTTTGACAAAAATCACTAAAATGTTTACTACAAACTTCGCAAGGTAATATATTTTTATAATTCTCAACAATTGTTACATAATTATGTGTCTGACCTGGAATATATGTATGTGATATGATATGTAATAAATACCACATAGTAGGTCCCCAATCATATACTGTCATTATAATATTGTTTGCGATATTTTTTTACTCCAATTCTGTTATATTTCCCTCTTCATCAATTTTCCTAATCGGACGCGCTGGATTTCCTACAACTACTGTATTGGCCATTACATCTTTAGTTACTACTGCTCCTGCGCCTATTAAACAATTTTTGCCTAATTTTATGCCGCAAACTATAGTTGCATTAGCTCCAATACTTACTCCATCTTCTATAATTGTTTTGGAATATACCCCGTGCTTACTATATTTTGCTCTGGGATTTCTATCATTAGTTAATACACACGAGGGGCCAAAAAAAACATAATTACCTGCGATTACACCATCATAGATACTGACATTATTTTGCACTCGACAATGATCTCCTAATTTAACATTGTTGGCTATGAAAACATTTTGTCCAATATTAGCATCCTCGCCAATTTGACATTTCATTAAATGACTAAAGTGCCATATTTTACTATTTGGTCCAATTTCTGCACCAGAATCAATAATAGCTGTTGGATGAACAAAATGTTTTTCTGGTCTTTCTTGCACAATTTCTTTTCCATTATTGATTAAGCTATTTTGAGCCATATTTAATACCTCCAATACGCGCATTCCTTCTTCACCATTAGTTTTTGGTTGAGTACGTGTTTGGCAGGATAGGAT
>SDBT01007945.1_pt1 | contig 17404 bp, 48 predicted proteins | sample 2277101 | NCBI WGS metagenome assembly SDBT01 (sample SAMN10404973, study PRJNA504765) | marine sediment metagenome | isolation source: marine sediment core GS10_PC15, 103 cmbsf | place: Arctic Ocean: Southern Knipovich Ridge | collected 2010 | reverse complement strand
TCTACTTATCTTCTTCAACTTCATCTCTAATATCAAAAATTAAATCAAATCGATTAATAAAAGAGGCTGGTACGTTAAATCTATTAGACCAATTTTCAATACTATGAGTTTTATAAGGATTTGTTGCAAATGGGTTACATCCAGCGATAATGCAAGTATCCGCAGGTAAAGTTGCATCTTTTATTTTTGTTTTTCTAACATAACATCTGCTCATGGCACTATGCAAATCCTTTAAAACATTTTCATCAAGTTTATCGATTTCATCTATAATTGCTAAACTATTATTGGCTTTAGGTAAAAGACCAGGTTCTGCAATCCAACCACCACTGCCAAAATACTCATCTTTCACTAATCCAATAGTGAGCCCTGCACTTGAGGTATCCTCGCTTGCACCCAAGCACCTAAAAATATTATTCTCTGCAAATATGAAAAGATCTGTTTTTGCAACTGCTGTTTTACCAATACACAAAACATTTAATGTTCTCCGAGATTTTTTGGATTTAGGTGTAACAGCTTGGCAGAGGATTGATTCTTTAATATCATCCATATCATATACATAAGGTGCAAAACTTTTCACTAATTTACCAACACCATTAGCATTAACATCTTCAGTTATTTCTTTAAATTTATTAATATTTTCTTTATTAAAGAAATCAATGTCTATTTCTTCGAGAAATTCTATATTGTTAGCCTCTAAGTAAAATTCACCTTCTACACCTTCTTTACCCCTTATAATCTTCTTTTTTTCTTTTATAATCCCAATAACCTTAATTTTAGTGCCTGAGACAAGCTTCTTCCTAAACTCAAAATTAGTTAAGGATTTCTTAAGAAGCAATAATTTTATGAACCTTTGTTGTGTATCTTCTAGGAATTCTTCAATTAGCAATTCTTTTTTATCAACCTTTACATCAGAAATTAGCCTAAAATTACCTCTTCTACCACAAGAACACCTTGTTGGGGTTTTTAGAATCTCTGTATTTTGGAGTATAGTTATTGCAGTTCCGCATGCAGGACATTCAAATCTGGCTTCAATACATAATGGAACAATGTCTCTATCTATTTTTATAACACATTCAGTTGAAATAAGTTTATTTATGTATTCTGAACCAATCTCACTAATCTTAATTTTGCCTGGAATATTAGTAAAATTAACATCTATTTCTTTTCCTTTATATTGCTCTACAAAGACCATTTGACACATATCAAGGAATTCTTGTGGTTCATCTAAAAGTTTATCTCCAAGTTCTGGTTGGAATTTAACTAATTTTCTGAAATCTACTAAAATAAGTGGAGCATGTGGATCTTTTCTTTCGTCCCTAAAAAAATCTTTTAATAAATTAAGTAAATCTATTCTTTCTAATCCTTCTTTTTCTTTTTCTTCTTTAAAAGCAGTAACTTCTGCTGCAACTAGTTCTGCTTTTTTTATTGCTTCTTCATATTTTTCTATATGGTGATCAACTAATTTTATACCTTGTGGGGAGAGTTTATAATATGTCTTTTTTTCTTTATGATCTACCTCAAATAATTCTTTATTTCGATTAATTACAGTTTTAGCTGATCCCTTTGACAACTCAAGCTTTTTATCAATCCCCACATAAGTATCAATATTGTGATATAAATACCATAAAATATGCTCTTTAATGCCTTGATTCTTAAAAAATTCCTCTAGTTTGTCTAGGTAACTATGTGATACCTTGTTACCTTTGTTACCTTTGTTACCTTTGTTACCTTTATTATTATTATTATTATTATTGGTATCATTAGTATCATTAGTATCATTGGTAACATGGTAACACGTATCTCCCTTACCATTCTGTAAAGAATCAAGGTTTTTTCCAGGTACTTTCTTAATAGATTTTACCCCACCATTTCCTATGGAACTACCTTTCTCGTTAAATCCTTCACTCACTTTCCTCTTCACCCCCCAATTCTTTTATACTTAGTATTTTAGAAATAGGCTTATCTACTTCACCTTCTTTAATTTCATCTATAGTAATGAATACCTCACCAACAGCTAATACTTTACCTTCATAATAGAAACCTCTTTCTCCTTCTAACAACTTAATTTTTACAATCTTTCCAAGATACTTTTTCAAACCTTTCTCCACACTCTCAACCTCTCTTTTTTAAAAAAAGAAACTAATATTTTTTATTAATACATTAATCTATTTAAAGTTTTCTGAAAATTTATTATTCATTCTATTTATTAAGATTTTTATCTTTTATAATCATCAAATCAATAGTGGTTTTATGTTATCCCGTGCAACACCATCATTATACCATAGATATATATGTTGTTGGTTTTTGCGTTGATGATTTGTGTTGTAGCATTAATGTTGATCTTAGGATTTCCATTAATATCTTAATTAATCAATATTACTTATAGATAAACATATAATTATACCCTACTATATTCTTATATCAAAACCTATAACTACTTTTGTTACTACTGCCTGTTTTTCCAAAATCAGAAGGCTTAAAAGCGAGTTTCAACATATTATAATTAAAATGATGGCGACAAAACCAATTAATCTTAATCAAAAGGGAGTGAGAAGATGAAAGTAATAAGCGGAAAAGAGATTTTTAACCTTTATAATAAAGGCAAATTTAAATTTAAGCAGATTTGGGGAAATGGGTATTGTATTCTATGTAAAAATTTATGTTCTCGCAAAATCTTAATGGGAACTCAAAGAGTGGTTTATATTCATAAAGAGTGCCAAGAACAACACAATAAGGATGTGGAATAAATGAAATTACAAGAAGATTTTTTAGAGATTAAATTTAAAAACCCAAAGATTATAGAATATTATCAAGCAAAAGTAAGAGGCAATAAATTAATTCTAGGTTTAGCTAATCAAAAATCAGCTAAAGTGATCAAGATAGATGGAGACAAATTTATTGAATGGCTAAAAGATAAAAAGAAAATAAATAAAGGGGTTATAATTGAGGTAAAAAATGAATAAAATTCTTATAATTCTAATAGGAATATTGGTAGTTGTTAGTGGATGTAATAATTCTTATGCAACCTGGTGGAATGCACAACAAGGTTATGATCCTTCTGCTAAATATCTTAAAGAGATAATGGAAGAAACGTGTATAGAAAATGGTTGGGAAGATGAATGTACTATTAATTCAGAAACAAAGGAGTATACAGAATTTACTTGTTATTTAGATTGTAAGGTATGGAACTACTTTGCTAATGAAAATTCAACATTGTATAAACCACTATTAAATTTAGTAAGAGAAGATCCAATTGCATTTAAAAAATATCCAGAATCTAATTGTACTCTAGCAGGTTCTAATTCAACTGATTTTTATATGAGTTGTGGGGTAAAAAATGAATAGAAGAACTATGCTATGGATAATAATTATATTATTATTAATTAATATATTCATAAGTATCTTTAATGAACCAGAAATGCAAAATTGTCCAGACTGTATTTGTGAAGATTTGAAAATAGATGAAAATGATAGTTGGTATTGGTACGTGGATTCTGAATGTGGTTGTGATTTGGAAGAACTAAAATCCAAAATTGAGAAGGTGCAGGGATGAGAACTATAAAATTTAGAGCTTGGGATAAAAATAAACAAGAATTGAAAGATAATAAAGACTGGTTTGATATAGATGTTATTACTGGTTCATTGTTTAGAAAAGAACATATCTTAATGCAATTCACAGGACTTAAAGATAAAAGTGGTAAAGAAATTTATGAAGGTGATATATTATCTCAATTAGCACATAGTGAAAAAATTAGAAAGAAACCAAGATGGTTAAAAGTCGTTGAATGGGTTGGTGCTGGTTTTAATATTAGGAATGGAAAAAGTTTTGAAGTAATAGGAAATATTTTTGAAAATCCTAAACTTTTGGAGGATAAAGATGAAAAGAATTAAAGAGTTTCTGATTGAGATTCTTTTAGGATTATTAATCTTAAATATAGGAATAAATTATGGTTGGACCAGTCCATGGATACATACCAATTATTGGAATATGTTTATAAAACCATCAATTATTTTCCTATTGATCTATCTTATTTTAATAGGTTTACAATATTTACAGGTGAAAAAATGAACCAAATTCAAATACAAAAATCACAAAAAGAACTTTTATATGAAAGGGTGATAGGGTTTGTAAAGGAGAATTCAAGCCTAACAAAAGATAAGATTGGAGATATATCAAGATTATTAAGATGCCCTTGCTGTGATTGCGATTATTTCACCTACGAAGCAGTTAGATGGTTGCCTTATATAAAGCATAGAGACAACGACCGCCTTAAAGAAATATTGTGGAACCACTATCAACTACATTTATTATCAAGAATTAGATTAAGAGGAGATAAAGATCACATAAGATTATTTATCAAAATATTTGGTAAGGATTTTGCTAAAATAAAATTAAAAGAATATGCACAAAAATCTATGCTAGTCTATCAAAATTTAAAATTAGTTTTAAAGGAACTAGAAAAATGAAATGTTATGAATGTGGAAGAAAGTTATATAGAAGGTATAGATATTGTCCATATTGTGGGAAATGTTTAGCTATGTGTAGCAGAGAAATCTATGCTTTTACAACAGCAGATTTTGCTCAAGCAAATAGAATTGAAAGGAAAATTGATAAATTATTAAAGCGTTTGAAAGTAAAAGAAGATAAATTAGATAGAGCTATTAAAAAAGCAAAAGAACATTTAAAGGATGAGTAAGAAATGAAACCAAATCAGATTAAAAAAGATAGGGAAAAAATGTTATCAGATGGTTGTGCTGATCCAATTGTTAAAAATACTTATATGGTAATTCTAGATCTTATGAAGAGAGCAAAACTAAAAGGCATTCAAGAATACAAAGCAGAAGTTTTGAAGAAGATTGAGAGTGATTTAGATTGTTGTAAAGATGGAATGATAATAATACAAGATAGAGTTATTGATGTTAAGGATTATTACTACAAACTTAAAAGAACAAGACTTCATAAGACAAAGGTGTTGGAGCTACTAATGAATTACTTAGAAGAACTAAAATCCAAAATTGAGAAGGTGAAGAAGAGTTGAAATGAATATCTTTGAATATATGTGGGAAGATTTAGAAAAAAAATGGAACAATTTGGTTAAAGCATTTAGGGGTAAGAAGGTGCAGAAATGAAAGACATTAAAGAAGAAGAATTAAAAAATGCATTAAGAAAAGTCAGAAGCTTTTCAGGAAGAATGTCGGATTTACAAGAAAGAGATAATGCAGATGTTTTAATTTCAGAATACATAGCAGGAGAGATGAAATTAAAGAAATGAAACCAAATCAGATTAAAAAAGAAGTTATGGAAGGATTACCCTTCTTCCCACATAGTAGAGAAGATATAGAAACAACAATAGATCTAACTCTTGAGGAAGTTGAGAAGATTCCAAACAAAGTTTGGAAATCTTATAGGGAAGAGAGGAAGAAATGTATAAGTAAAAAGGTTAATGAGAAGTTTGAAAAAGGGATATTATATGCCTTACTTAAAGTAAGTGAAGAACTAAAAAAGAAGGTGCAGGAATAATGGCACAAGGAAAACTTTGTGGATATTGTGGACACCAAAAAAGACGCCACCCTAATTCAGGATATTTAACTATATCCTACGAACCACATAAGTGGGTAGCTGAAGATGATAAAGAAGGAATTAAGAAACTAAAAGAAGAACTAAAAAAGAAGGTGCAGAAATGAAAAAGCAACTTTTTAATGATAAAGAGATTATAAAATTCATAAAGGATAATTTTAGTTATTCAGATATTGGGAAAGATGAAGATGGTAACTATGGAGAAGATAAACTTAATGTGATGTGGGAAGAGGGGGTTATGATCTCTGAAAAGTTAAGAAATAAGTTTATTGAAATTATCAAGAAAAATGAGGAGAATTACTTTAGCTGAAAAATGAAGCAAAAACATAAAGGAAAATGGAAAGACATTAAGGTAAACAGAAAAGAAAGAGATAGAATTTATCAAAGAGTTAGAAGTAAAGCTAAAGAGATTTTAAGAAAGAGGCATAAAAAAGAACACTCAAAGATTATAAAATTTTTATTAGAAAGAGAGTTTAAAAGAAAATTAAAGAAGGTGAATTAAAAAAATGCTACAATCAAAAAACCCAGCATTAACAAATGCAATATGTGCTTATCTTAATAATTTAATGAATGAATATTATTTCACAAAACAACAAATCAATGAGGTATTACAATACATATTAAAAGAAGAAAAAATGAGGCAGCTGAATTAAGGAAGGTGAAGATAAAAATGGCAAAATGTAAAAAATGCGGAAGAGAATTAAGATGTCCAAATAGATGTGATGAAGTATGAAAGTAGTTACAAATATAGCAGAAAGCATAGCTCGGCTTGGCCATGATTTAGCTATAGCTACTTGCGTATTAATTAAATTTATAAAAAAGAAATTAAGGAGATAAATAAAAATGAAATATTATACAATAATAACAGATAAAATCCCAATAGGATTTTTTCAAGATAAAATAGCTAGAGACAACGCATTTGACTTATACATTTTATCTGTGAAAAGATTTGGAATTAAAGGCGAGGCTGAATTGTGAAAACACTAACCACAATAATTTTAATTTTAGTATTAGTTGTTGGAATCTTCGTTTTTGCAGTTCCACTTCCTTACACAGCAATTGAAGTTTATACTACACAAGAGCCATATACTGATACTGAAAGTTACACAGTAAAAGAACCTTATCAAGTAGAAGTATGTACACCACAAATACCTACAGGTTGGGTTGAAGCAATAGAGTGTATTGTTGGTGATTGTGAGGAGTGTCATTTTGAGACGAGATATAAAGACGAAATAAAATATAGGACAATAACTAAATATAGGAATGTTAGAAAAGAAAGAAGCGTTACAAAACATGCAACCCTATTTATGCACTGGACCAAAAGAGTGGATTATTATTATGAGGTTTAAATGAGAAAAACCAAAGGAGGAAATATCAAATGCCAATATGCTATACAATAAATTGGACACTTATGCTAATTGGGGATATTGTATTAACTGTAGGAGGATTGATTGCAGGATTCATTCTTGGTTACGCAGTAAGCCAAAGAAGGAACAAGATTAAACAAAAAAATAAAGGCCAGGTGAAAAAATGAGCGAAAGAGAAGACATAAGCCTAAGCTTACCAGTGGTTATAGGGGCAATAATATTAATTATTTTAGTTTTATGGATATTAAGCTTATGAAAAGCATTAAGCTTATGAAAACAAAAAAAGCAAAACAAAGATTAAAATACAACGAAGAAAAATCCGAGCAAGAGCAAGAGAGTGAATGGGATGAATGGGAGAAAGCTAGGCAAGATCAAAACCAATTCCCATAAAACCAAAATCAATAAAAAATTAAGGAGAGTGAAAAGATGTCAGAAATAAATTTCAAAATAGACTTAGGTAAAAAAGCAAAAGAATCAAAGGGATTAACCAAAGGAGATTTGGAAAATCTCAAAGACCTCAAGAACAAAAAAGTAGATATTAAAATATCTAATGGTATGAAAATCAAGATAGCATTACTTTTAGGATTATTAAAGAGAATGATACCTAAAAAGATAGAATACAACTCAAAAGAAAAAAGATTGATTATAGAATAAAGGAAGGGAGATAGAAAAATGAAAATATGCGAAAATCATGAAGAGTATAAAGTACCATTAATCTATACTTATGCCTGGAATGGATATGAATATTGGTGTCCTTATTGTGGCGATCATAGAGATATGTTTGGTGGAGTTAAAGTAGAGGAAACACCAGAACTAAAGAAAAGAGCAGAATTATATGAGAAAGCTACTGAAGAATACTTGAATGCAAGAGGTACACTGATTTGTTCAAAAACCAAATATAAAGGTGAATGGATCAAACCAAGCGAATTACCTAAAGAAGAAATAAAAAGATTACAAGAAGTGAGCAAAACTTGGGAACTCAATAGAAAAATTGAGGTGAAGAAATGAAGAACTCTTTAACATTTAATGATTTAAAGAATATAGATTTCTTTTTATTAGAAAGACAAAAAGTAGTCAACATTCCACAACAACATAAAGATGAATTAAAAAGATTAAGAGAAAAAATAACCAACATTATGGATCTGGTTAAAGTTAAGGTGGCGAAAGGAGGAAGTAAACATGAAAATTGACGTTGATACAAAATATGATATAGGTGACGAAGTGTTAGTAAAAACATTTAGCAAAGTAGAAGCACCATGTATAATTACGGCTGTTAAATTATATTTGAGTAAAGATCGTGTTGCAAAGTATTATGATTTAGAATTCAAAGACAAAGAATTACGAACTAAATATGACGGGTTTACAGATTTGCCTGAAGCTAATATTATAGAGGCGAAGGAATGAAGAAATCAGTTAAAATAGATGGAGAAGTCTACAAAAAAGCATTAGAACTTAAAAAAACAGCTACCCTTAATGGAGATAAAAAACTAATAGAATGTATGGGTATTGGAGATTTTGTAGGTTATTTAGTATTAAGGGGGATAAGTGATGTTGAGAAAAAATAAAATGCCCTTTGAAATTTGGAATTAAAATGGAAGGCTTAATTAAAGGTTTACCAGCAGATGAATATCATAGGCAATACCGCAAAAAATATTATCAAGAACATAAGAAAGAGTGCGATGAATCCAATAAAAAATATATGAAAGAGTATTTGAAAAAAGACAAAAACAAAGAAAAAAAGAGAACTTACTCCAAAAAATATCACCAAGAACATAGAGAAGAGATAAATCAATACCACCGAAATTATTACAGAAAACACAGAAAAAAAATCCGAGAGAAACAAAGAAAATACATAAAAGATTTCAGAACCACATATGGAGATACGCATATATGCCTTAACAACGAGAGAATTTACACAGGCAAACAAACAAAACACCTCAAACAAATGCTGCCTTTACTTTATGATAGAGTTTTAAAAAAATTATTAAAAAAACCAAGAAAATATAGTTTTAATAGAACTATTAACATCCAGGGGGATAGGAGAAAAAATGCAAAGCAATAAAACAAAAAAAGAAATCAGAAAAAGTAGATGTCCAATATGTTCAAAAAGGAGAAGACTTTTTAACAAACTAAAAACGAAATTCACTGATGATCTAATGGATAGATGGAGAGATTGTTTAGAATTAATGGGTATGGAATTTCTTTGGTTAAAAACTACAGATAAATGTGTAGAATGTAGAGGTATTGGTTATATTGGTGAATTAGATGGAGAAGGAGAAAGAATACCTTGCCCTGCTTGTAATGGCACAGGCAAAACAACAAACCATCTAAGATACATAGACCTCTTAAAAGAATGTCCTAAATGCAATTCTACTTTAGCAAATGTCGGAACTGATTTTGAGCAAACCAAACACATTCATAAATGTAAATGCGGTTGGAAATCTCAAATCTTTAATAACACTAAGGGGGTTACTTGGTAACATAACCTTTAAATATTTCAAGCCCCTATCCTATTAAAGTAAGCGTTATCACCGCTTTAGTTAACATATTCGCCAAGAGGTTTCACTAAAACCCCCTAAATCCACAATAGGTTCTTTGAGACTTCTTGGCAAATAAAAAATGAAAAAGAAAAAAATAAAGATCTTACAATGTAGATGTAAATTAGAGATTGGTAGAAAGAAAACTAAAGAATATAAATCTTGTCAATGTAGAGAAGTAGGAACGAAAAATAATTATGAGATTGAGGAGATATTTATTTTAGAATGAAAATAAAATTAAAAGACTTCAACAAAATCCAGACAGAACAAATGTTGGAGTGCGAGAAACTACAAGACACAAATAAAATAGTGGCCTGTAAGTTAGCTGTTTCTGACTTAGCCCAAACCTTAAGAAAAAAGGCAGGATTATTCGGAAGAACAGAAGATGTATTAAAAGTATTACATAGCGGAGAACTAAAAATAGATGATTTCGATTTTAAAAAAGCAACAGATAAGGGAAAACGTACCTGCTATACTTTACTCTCACCAATTCCTATGAGTGTAGATGAAATTAGATCTGATCCTAAAATATCTTCAGATATTAAAAAGATTTTAATTAAACAAAAATCAAAAGCAGACAAAGAGGTTAAGAGTTGCGAGATCGGAGTCGATAGTTTAGCAGAAAGTATTGAAAGAAAATTTACATAATAATATGGAAATCATAGAATATTCTTCAAAACATTGCTCTATTTGTAAGGAAATGGCTTCTGTAATTGAAAAACTAAAGAAAGAGGGAATTAAGATAAAGATCATTAATTGTGATAAAGATATGACTAAATGTAAAGATATAAAATATGCACCAACAATTATAATTAAGAAAGGCAACAAATCTAAAAAAATCGAAGGATTTGTTACAGCAGAGGATATAAAATCAGAAATTAAAAAACTAAACTAAAAATTATTTTCTTTTCTTTTTCCACTCTAAAACACACTTCTTAAATATATTTTTTCTCTGTTCCGTGTTCTTGCCTTTCATCCCTTTCTTCTTCAAGCAACTTCCCATAAAAATATTATACTTACTTAGTTTTCTTTTTTTCTTTACCATCTTATTGTAATAGATCCATCTCTAGCTAAATATGCTTTATTTAAAGTAAGTAGGTCTTTAGCAACAAATCCTCCTCCTCTTTTAACTAACTCTTTTATGGATTTTGTTTCAGCCCAAGATTTATTTATTTTTAGAGCCTTTAATAGGGCTAGTTTTTGTGGTTTTTTAAAACATTTCCAAGAATCCTCTGTTAATTTAACTGCACTTGTATACGTTCTCTCTTTTGGACATCTATCTCTTACCATTTTATCTTGGTTTTGGGGTTATATTTTTTAGTTTACTAACTGGAACTACTTGGCATTTCTTTTTACCTTTTAAACATATCAAAGCTCTATCTAATAATATTTCTTCAATCTTTACTTTCTTTCCATTATAGGTTGCCTTTGAGCCTTTTTTTATTAATTTCCATCCAACCATTTTATTTACATTCCTTATTTCTTGCTATCGAAAATTTACGATCTCTAAGATTAATATTTAAGCTTTTAGAAGCTTCCTTATAATCCCTTATATATTTTCTTCCTTCTTTAATAGTCTTGACAGGAGTAGTAGCGAGAACCCCTCCTCTAGTAACTACTCTAACTTCATATTTTTTACATTTTCCAAATAATTTCGTTCTTCTTGCCATTTTTCAATAAATAAAAGCCTTAAAGATTATAAAAATCTTTCTACAAAACTATAAAAAATAAAAAAGGAAAAGATTATCTTCTTTTCTTTCTTCTAACTTTCTTACATCTGCCTTTTCTTGGTCCTGACTTAACAACCCCTTTAGGGCATCTTTTCTTTTTTCCTTTTCTCTTTTTCGGACCACACATTACTCTCTTAAGACATTTCTTAAGCTTAGCACTTTTCTTACCTTTACACCTTTTTCTTGCGATTCCAATTTTCTTTGTACACTTTACCATCTAATTCACCTCCGTTTGTTTTTTCTATTAAACATAATTATTTCTTTTTGAGCTCTTTTCTCATACATGCCCTGAAAGCTTTGAGTTTCTTGCCTTTGCATTTCTTAGCTGCTTTCCTGAAACGATTTCGTTGAGCTACTCTTGATTTTTTTACCATTTTATTTTTTCTTTTTCAACCTTGCCTTACAAATTGCATAGGGATTTGTCTTGTATCTTTTCTTTCCTCTTTTGTAAGTCTTTTTTATCTTCCCTTGTCTAATCTTTTTCTTTACTTCTCTAACACAGCTATCTAGTTTTGCTGGCATAAACTAAATAAAACAATAAACTTAATAAAGGTTATTGGACATATGTCATATATGGCGAAATACAAAGATTTAAAGATATTGGAAGAAACTCATATAAAATTCTCCAAAGCAAAAAATCTTGCAGAATTTAAAAGCGAGGAAAAAATCACTGTAACTGAATTTATTGAAGAATTGCTTGAACCTTATTTTAGGAAATTTGATAATTTGAAGATTGAGAAGGTTGAGTAAAATAATAAAAAAAGTTAAGTAATTAATCCTTTAAAAAAACCTCTATAAAATCAGTATTCCACTTTTTCTTTATTTTTGTATAGTCTCCCATAGATATACTTAATGCATCTAAGACAGCATTTCTACATAAACAAGAACTTCTTTTATCACAGCAAAAAGCTATTGAATTAAAACAGAGTGAAGTAAAAGCCTTTTTGAAGTCAGATTTTGTTCTTACCTTTTTCTCTTTGATTTTTTTAAGCATACCAAAAACTTTTAGATTATCCTCTAATTCTTTAGCTTCCTCTTTATCTTTTGGCTTTTCAGTTTCTAAATTTTTGATTAGTTTATCAAAGTCCATTTTTCTTTATATAGGGTTCTCCACTTTAAAAATGTTTATATAATACAAACCATTACTAATTTTATGAGAATCAAACTAGGTCCTAAATACAATAAACCAATAAAATTCTTGTTAGGAACTATTTTTAAAACAGAACAAATGCTAAGAGATGCAAAACCAACTAAACTTCAGATAGATCTAAAAAACCAAACCATAGAAATAAAATAATTAAGCCATAACAGCATCAACCTTATCTCTAACAACACCCACAATTTTTACAGTAGCATAAGAAGCAGCACCTAACACAAGTATCCAAAATAATAATGATGGCACTTCTTCTGAGGATAGTTTCATTTTGATATTAAATAACCCACAACCAAAACACCACTAACAATTATTAGCGGACTTAAAACCTGTTTTATAATTGAAGGATATAATTTTTTTAATGAAGCATCAGCAATAGTTTCTGGTATTTCTCCTATTGGTCCGCTAATAGTACTAGTTTGTAAAAAAACATTACTTACATTATTAAATTCACCTAATGTTAAATCTATGATGTATTGAGTATCACCAATGGTTTGCCTATAATGCAAAACATTTTCTTCACCAAAGGCCCATATAAACCAATCCCCTTCTATTACTTCGTCTACAACAGGAAACTTCTCAAGAGCCACAGGCTCTGTTGCCATTGCTAAATATTCACCAGCATTTATCATTTTCTTACAACTTTTTAATTTTATCTTTGAACATTTTTATAACTTTATTAAATTTTACATTTAGGGACTTTAAATTTTTTTAATGTTTCTTTCATTCCTAAATAATATGTTTTTGTCATAGCAAATCCCCCTCTCTTATCATTAAATTCAAATTCATGAGAACGCCCATTTTTACATACTGGTCTGCCGTCCTGAATTAATCTTCTTCTTTTTACCTCTGTAACCTCACCTGATGATGGGATGAACTTTTCTACTTTACCCTTACATTCCTTTTCCCTTTTCTCCAATTCTTTCCACTTTTTTCCTTTATAAGATCCTGCTTTGGAAAAATCAATTATTTTACATTTTTTCTTTGCCATTTTAATTTATTTTACAAGATTTAACATATTTTTTTATTGGATAATATTTTTCTTTTTTTCTTCCTTTTTTAACTAAAACTCCAATTGAACCTGGAGCAATTCTCGGATTTACATCAAAAACTATCCCTTTAAACCTTCTTTTCTTTACTCCCCAACAGACAACATCTCCCTTTTTTTGTTTTACCATTTTATTTTCCTAACATGTCCTTAATAAAGTTTTACTACTTTCTATATTAAATTCTTTAATTTTTAGTTCTGCTTTTCTTTTATTACTTTTCTTTAATGCTTCTATTGCATCAAAAAGTGGCGATGCTTCTGAGTGATAATTCACATCTTCGTAACTTTCTGCTAGTTTTGTTAATTTCTGTTTTCCCAAACTAAGAGTAGCTTGAGTTCCTTGTTTTAACATACCACAATAATCAAAGGCATCACTATATTTGTCCCCAAGCTTATATTTCTTTATTGATTTTAGATCACATACAAAATCTTTTTTACTTGGATCTGCTTTACAAGATACATTATCTAGGATTATTTTATCTGGATGTAAATAAATTCCTGTAGCTTTCCTTTTATAACCACAAGATACCATCTCTCCTTTTCCACCAATTTCTTTCAAACATACAAAGTCCTTTGTTAATATTTGTTGTGCCATTTTATTTTTTCTTCCTTATCCTGTTTCTTTTAACAAAACAATAAAAATTTTCTTTATTCATAACATTTGCAGAACTTTTTCCAGTCTTTCTTTTATATAATGATCCATATGCTTTCATAGATTTACTAGACAATCTAGTAAATTTGTTGATTCCTGCTTTTGCACATTTATTAAAATCTTTGTAACTTTTTTCTATTCTCCCCATTTTATCTCCTAAATTTACCTTTATTATACTTTTTTGCTTGTAATTCTGGAACTATTGAACCTATTTTACCTTCAAATTCACTTTCTAGTTTCTTTCTTATTTTCTTCTTTGCTTCTTTTTTACTTCTTGCAAATACATTAATACACTTTTTTCCAGAATTAGTACCAATATCTACACAATCTCCATATAATTTCTTTGCCATGCTTTCTTATAAGCATAAGAATTATTTAAACTTTGTTATTAACCTTATTTAACACCTCACCCAAAACAAAGAACAAATTATCTCCTTCTAAGATTTCTGTAATGTCATTTAATGTGACTATTATGCAGTTTTTTCCCTTGTCTTTTAAGTCTACACTGCATTTCTTTACCTCAACTTTCTGGGAGATCTCTTTTACAAAATTCCCAACCATCTTCTTAACTACAACAACTTGTGCTGGCTCTAAACCAGAGCTCGGTTCAAAGTTATGTAATTCAATATTTCCACCTAGTTTTTCCATGTTTTTTTCCTCCTAATATCTCAATTCCCAATAAGGATAAATTGTATTTTTATTGTTTGCATCCCATTGAATATTCATCATTTAATCCTCCTTAAGGTTTTCCATAGCAATCACAATTGTGATCTTTAGATTTACACATAGCTTTTAGAGTGTATTTTCCATTATCATTAAAATACCAATAAGTATGATTCTTACTTTGGAATACTTCATGATTAGTACTATTACATTTACCTATGTATTTTAGGCTCCTTTCTAATGCTTCTCTCTCAACTAATGTTGTTAATAATTCTTTCATTTTATCCAACTCTCCACAATTGCCGTTATTACATTTGTTGTAACAGCATTTCCTAATTGTTTATATCTTTGAGTATCACTTACACCTTCAGTCCAATTATCTGGAAAACCTTGTAATCTTTCACATTCTATTGGGGTTAGTCTTCTTAACCTTCTTTCGTGTGCTGAAGTTAAAACTGCTTTGCCATTAACTCTTTTCCTTTCTCCCTTCATTAAGTAAGCATCTGGAGTTACACAATTTGCTATATCATATCCCACTTTTCTTTTTTCTTGAATTACTGTCATATCTGAATGTAAACCTCCAGAATGTCCTCCCCCAGTTAAAGTTCCTGCAACCATTGGCACATCTGTTTTTAATGTTGGACTTAATCCTTTTTCAGAATAAACTCTCCTTTGCATTTCAAATTCAACTTCTTTTTCATAAAATGTTGCTACTTCAGTATCCCAAGTTTCATCAAAACCTAAAAGTTTCTTTAATGCAAACCAAGTTAATATATCTGGAATCGCTCTTGATTTATCTGTTCTAAAGTAATGTTCTACTTGTGTCTTTGGTATTTCAATATATTCTGAAATCTCTTTTATCGTATAATCTCCCTTATGTTTTTTCAAATATTCATTTATTTCTTTAGGAGTTTCAAACCTTCTTTTCTTTGCTGTTATTGGTAGCATACCTGTAACCATAGGAACATTGTTTCCTCCAGTACCCATCCTTTGTTTTAATGTTGGTGATTCTCCTTTATGAGTTCTCATTTCTTTTCTTTCTTGTGTATAAACAGATAAACTTCCATTAGCTTCTAAAGTTCTTGTTATTGGAGATTGGTATTGTAATGGGGCATATTCTGATTTTGTATGTCCGATTCTCATTTGCCACTCTCCTTTGTCTTCAGATACTCCTGGAATCTCTGCTGCATTTTCTCTGAAAGATAATATTTTTGGTTTACTTTTTCCTCTAAGATTTGCGATAATGAAGATCCTTTCTCTGTTTTGGGGAACTCCGAAAAATTTGCTGTTAAGCACCATCCATTGATAATTATACCCCAATTCATCCAGCGTTTGAAGAATCGTTCTGAAAGTTTCGCCTTTGTTGTGATTGAGTAACCCCTTGACATTTTCAAGGAAAAGATATGAAGGTCTTTTAGCTTTAACAATTCTTGCAATTTCAAAAAACATCGTGCCTCTGGTATCCTTGAAACCTCTCCTTTTTCCAGCGATTGAGAATGATTGACAAGGAAAGCCTCCACAGAGGACATCAAAGTCTGGTATGTCTCTGGTTTTAACTTTAGTAATGTCTGTTGGTTCATAGTTTTCTTTGAAGTTTTTGTTATAGGTTTGGACTGCGTATTTGTCATTGTCGCAGTACCAGACGCATTTCCACCTTCTATTACCCTTATTGAATTGTGGCATGGATCTGTTAGAGTCGGACACTCGTCCCTTATTCTTTTGTTGTATGCATCCCACATTTTGTGTTGCCTTTTCAATCCCATGTCTAAAACCTCCAATTCCACCAAACAAATCTATGTATCTCATTTTGCATTTTTCTTTTTACTATAAAGGGTTGTAATAAATTTAGATATTTCTTTTAAACAACCATTAGTAAAACCATCTTTTAGATCTAAATAATATAACTGCCAGTGCATCCATTGACCCATTCTTACTCTTCTTATTTCTCCTACATATTTCTCAAAAACTGTATTCCAGATTCTGTAAATCTCTCCTTCTTTCCGAATTTCGATGTATTTATAGGTCATTTCAGCCTCTCATTAGCAATCTTCACAGATTCTGGATTTAATTCAAATCCGATAAATCTTCTACCAAGTTTTTTACAAACTACAGCAGTAGTTCCAGAACCCATGAATGGATCTACTACCAACATATCTTTATTACTTGATAATCCTATTAATAATTCTATCAGTTTTTCTGGGATCTGATTAGGAAATCCTTTTACTTTTTCTTTTGATGTATTTTTTACTAAATTAAATTGTAGAACATCTGGTATAACTTCACCTTCTTCTAAATTAAAAATAAACTTATTCCCCTTAGTATAAAATAAAATTGTTCTTTGGCTTCTAGTAAAATTCTTTTTTGAATGTCCTATATTTGAGGGATAATGCCAAGTTATCCAATTCTGATTAATCAATTTTGTATTAAGTCCTGTTAATATCCTAGAAGCTTGTTCTGGATAATGGATTAAGTATAAACTACCATTTTCTTTTAGAACTCTCTCACATTCTTTTAAAATTTTATTTAACCATTTGTAATAATCTTTTCTTTTATCTTTATATTTTTGATAATCTATGCCTATGTTATATGGGGGATCTGTAACTATCAAATTTACTGAATTATCTTCTAGTTGTTTTAATCCTTTCAGACAATCCATACAATGTATTTTATTAACCT
>SDBT01007944.1_pt1 | contig 17404 bp, 3 predicted proteins | sample 2277101 | NCBI WGS metagenome assembly SDBT01 (sample SAMN10404973, study PRJNA504765) | marine sediment metagenome | isolation source: marine sediment core GS10_PC15, 103 cmbsf | place: Arctic Ocean: Southern Knipovich Ridge | collected 2010 | reverse complement strand
TTAGAGAGTAGGCATTTTTTGTGAAAATATTTCCACGGCTGAAAAGCCGTGGTGGAAATCGGCATGCAAAAGGGCAGCGCGTCGGCGGGGAAATCGGCAGCGCCTGTTGGAGGGTGACTCCTCCGCGTATGGCGGCCGGGGAGGAGGGGTTACTTGGCTTTGCCGGGCTCCTTCGACTTGGTCTTGCGGGTTGGTTTCTTTGAGCGGATCTCGTCAAGGACTTGTGCCATCGGCCCCACGGCCGGATTTAGCTTGGCACGGAGCATTTCGGGAAGAACACCAGATTCTGCCGAACCTATCGACACCGGAACGTGTCTGGCGAGATAGATAGTCGTTTTCTGTGATCCCGATGACGTGTTGCCGGCTCCGAATCCTGATCGGAATGTCGGGGACACGAAACTGCCCCATCCTGTAAGGAGCGCACAAATGCTGCTGTCCAAAGGCTTCTCCCGTTCTACGACCACGACCGTTTCGTTCTTCATGCCATCAGAGGGTGCCGAACGGCGCAACTCAGATCCAGTGTGGCGGACCGATGGCGGCCCGCCCTGATCCACAGTTCCAGATGGAGAAGTGCGATGAGTGCGAGTATTTTGGAGAGGCATTTTGCTCGGATTGGTGCGCGCATCGAAGTGTCGCAACGAGCAACCCCCAATCGCGGGACCACTTTTGCGATCGACGTGGCGCAAGGCAAGAAGGGCAGTTTCTTAGATGTCGTTCTCAGTGACGACGAACAGCAGCACGTCGAGGTCGTGGACGTGCAACCGAAACGGCGGCACCTGCTGTTGATGGTTCGTGACAAGACCGGCAACCGTTCGGAAAAGCACAAGTTCCTTTGCGGCCACGACGAGCGAGATTGGTTCGTTGCCGCTGTCCCCGATGTCTGGGGTGTGTCGAATGTGCTTACGGCCATGGAGGCGCTCAAGCCCAAGGAGGTGCAAGACGAGCAGGCCGTCAAGGGAGTGAAACAAAAGCGTCGGAACCGGCGTCGAAACGAGGCGTTCCTCCGTCAGGGCGAATGGTTCTTTCTTCCTCGTCCCAATTTGGAGGTCGATCGGAGCCGGGTCCTGCAAAACGAGCCGTTGACCCGCAACCAGGGGAAACCGCACGTTGCCGAATTCCTCTATCGGAAGAGCGATTCGGTCGAAGAATATGTCTACGCCAGCCCGGAATACCCGCAAGGCCTGACTGAGGATGCCCATTCCAGGCTTCTCTGGGAAAAGCCTCACAAGAGGTTCCTCCCGGGAAGGTGGATCAGGCGAGACTCGGAGGTGTACGTCCGCGGTGCGGTCCGACATAAGGACCACAAGACGATCTACTTGGGCTGCTGGCACTTGGTGCGGGCGAATCGGGAGAATGAAGCGTCTGCCAACCAGTACGTCGAGTTCCTGGACTAAGCCACAAGCAGTTTGTTTTGGTTCCCACCAACAGCCCGATCCTCGTTTTGCTGTCAAGGAATGGCGTCATTTGCCCTGCGACCGTCGCCGGGAATCAATAGACAGTGAGCGAGGGCGGGCCAATTGGCGGGGACAACGGGCGCGTTGTGACCGTCCGGCCATGTCGTTGCCTAATCCCAGTAAGTCGCCAGTAGTCGATCGACGGCATCGGCGGCGAGTGTGGCGGAATCGGAAGATCGCTCGGAGCGGCTCCATTCTAGTTCCCCGAGCCAGGCCAAGTCGTCAATCGCGGCTGGCGAGTCATCGAGTTCCTGCTCGGCGACATCTGGTGGAACCGGATCGGGAGCCGTTGGCAGACTTGTGAACTTATGCGCGTTCCAAATCATGAAGTCGCGAACGTCGGTTACTGCGTCGCCGTTGAAATCACCGGTCGCCCAATCCGTGCCGCTGGCGAACTTGCTGACGTTCCAGATCATGAAGTCCCGCACATCGGTCACGCCATCCCGATTCGCATCGCCCGGATGCAGCGCGGCCACATCGAGAAACTCAAACGCCCCGATATCCACCATCCCATTCTCCACCCGCGGGTTGCCCGAGAGGTCCACCGAAATCGGCTCGACAGAATCCCCATCCTGATCCAGATCGAACTCATCCGCCGGCAGCAACGAGTTGTCCCCCGCATCAATCGCCGGACCCTCGGCGGTCAGTCGCAGATCGCCATAATCATCGTTCGCCCTCTCGTCCACATTCGACGTAGTCGAGTCATCGGCCCAGCCATCACCGCCATCGGACGGATTGCGGACGAACAGCGGATCGATGCCGATGACATTGTTGGAACTTGCCTCGCTGAAAGTTCCTGAGAAGTCTCCCCCATCGTTCAGTGCGATAATAGAATTCGTGACCGTCGGAGTGCCGCCGCCGCGAACTCCGCCACCGTCATTGACAGCCGAGTTTCCGGTAATCGTCGAGTTGGCGATCGTCAGTTCGCTCCCCCAGTTGTAGATCCCGCCACCTCGGCTCCCGCCCCCATTGGCCGAATTCCCACTGAGCGTCGAGTTGACAATAAGTGTCACGGAGTCATCATAGCTGTAGATTCCTCCTCCGCGGGCTCTTTCTGAAGTGACTGAATTCCCAGCAAGGCTCGAGTTAACGACTACCAGCGTGCCGAAGTCGATGAAGACTCCACCACCGTAGGCAATTTCCTTCCCATTGGCCGAGTTTCTCGTGAGCGTCGAGTTGACAATCGTCATCGTAGCTTCGTGGCTGTAGATGCCGCCGCCGTAAGCTCCAGAGATTCGGTAAGTCGCGGTGGCTGAGTTTCCTTGAAGCGTTGAATCGATGACAGTCAGAGTGCCCGTGCTGTAGATCGCGCCGCCGGAGCCGTTCTCGTTTGCAACCGCCGAGTTGCCCGTCAGCGTGCAGTTCATGACGGTCAGTGTCCCCTGGTCGTTGTAGATCGCCCCACCATGGGCCTCCGCGCTGCCGGAAGCCGAGTTCCCAATGAAGGTCGAGTTAGTGATTGTAATCGTCGCTCCAAGACCATAGACGGCACCACCATAGCTCCTGGAGTAGCCCTTCGAGTTTCCGATGAACGTCGAGTTGGTGATGGTTGCCTTGCCACCCTGGGTTCGAATACCGCTGTCCGAACATCCATTGAATGTCGAGGTGCTGACCGTCAGTGTGCCTCCATTATTGTAGATCCCATTCCCGCTGAAGGTCGAGCCGCTAACCGCCAGTGTACCTCCAGTATTGTTGATCCCGCGCCCGCTGAGTGTTGAACCCGTGACCGTCAGCGTTTCCCCTTCGCTGGAGATCCAGGTCTCGCTGAGCGTCGAGTCGGCGATCGTCAGGTGGCTGCCGGAAACACTGAGGATATCCCCGCCAACCATGGTCAAGCCGACCAACTGGACCTCGATTGTGTCGGCTCCCCCGACCAGAAAAGCACCACGAGTGGAGTGTGGTGGGGCGGAGAGGTCGATCATCAGTGACGGCAGTGCGGAGGCGTCGATTGTCAGCGACTTGTCGATTTTCAACTCCGACCCGCCCAGTGTGATTGTGGCATCAGCCAAACTTGCGTCGAAGGCAATCTCCGTGCCCAGGCCGTTTCGCCCGGCGTAATAGATCGCCTCGCGCAGTGAGATCTGGCCGTCGTAGAGGTTCAGAAGATCGCTCGCCGTGCTGACTACCAGCGAGGGTGCCTCATGGCCGCCCGGGGCACCCTGAAATTCATACGCCCCGATGTCGACCGTGTCGTCGACGACTCGGGGACGGCCGCTCAAGTCCACCGGGATCGGCTCGGCCACGTCGCCATCGCCGTCCAGGTCCAACGCATCTTCCGGCAGCAACAGATTATCGCCTGTATGAATCGCCGGACTGCCGACGGTCAGTCGCAGATCGCCATAATCATCATTCGCCCCCTCGTCCACATCCGGCGTAGTCGAGTCGTCGCCCCAGCCATCACCGCCGTCGGACGGATTGCGCACGAACAAGGGATCGTCGTCGACCAGGTTGTTGAACGTCTGTGCGACGGCACGCCCTTCGATTTGCCCTCCGTCATTGAAGGACAGAACCGAGTTGGTGACCGTCAGGGCGCCGCGTGAGATGTAAATCCCGCCTCCCTCGTTGGCGGAATTGCCGCTGAGCGTCGAGCTGATAACCGTCGTTGTCCCCGAGGAGTTGTAGATTCCGCCGCCGACCTCATTTACCGAGTTTCCGATGAATACCGAGTTGACGAACGTCATCGTGCCGCCGATGTTATACGCGCCGGCGCCCTTGGTCCGGGCCGAGTTTCCACTGAAAATCGTATTGGCGACGCTGCAGATGCCTCGATTGTAGACTCCGCCGCCACGGTTGGCCGATGCGTTGCGATCGAGCGTCGAGTTCGTAATGATTAGCGTGCCGGAATCTTGGACAAACACCGCGCCGCCGTAGTTATCGACCAAGTTGCGTTCGAGCACCGAATCGGTGGCTATCAGCGTGCCGGATTCGATACTGATCGCTCCACCCTGGGTAGCCGAGTTCTCACGAAGAATCGAGCCGTTGATCGTCAACGTGCCCTCGAGGCCGTGGATTCCACCCCCGGAACTCACGGCCGAGTTTCCCTGGAGCGTCGAGCCGGTCATTGTCAGTGTTCCGGAGTTACATATGCCGCCGCCGTTTTCAGCCGCCGAGTTCGCGGTGAGCATTGAGTCAACGAGCGTCAGTGTTCCGGAGTTGCGAATCCCGCCGCCTTCACCGGAAGCCGCATTCGAAGTGATTGTCGAGTTGGTCACGGTGAGCGTACTGGAAGCGTAGTTATGGATTCCCGCGCCTTCGGTGGCATTTCCGCCGGTGATCGCCACTCCGATCAGTTCCACTTCGATCTCGTTGACAAGACCGACCTGCAAGACTCGGCTCTTCGAGTCCCCACTGATGGTTAGCGACGGCAGCGTTGACGCGTCGATTGTCAAGGACCGGTCGATCAAGAGTGGCGCCCCGTCCAGTGTGATCGTGGCATCGGCCAAGGCCGCGTCGAAGGTGATCGTGTTCCCGAGGCCTTTGAGGCCGGCATACCAGATCGCCTCGCGTAAGGAGAGTTGTCCATCGTAGAGGTCCACCGTATCCGTGGCAACGGTGACCACCAGTTCGAGGGTCTCGTGGCCGGGCGTCGGTTCGCCCTGCAACTCGTAGGGCCCGAGATCGACGGCCTCGCTCAGCACCCGGTCATTCCCGTCGAGGTCAAATGGCACGGGCTCGGCCATGTCGCCGTCGCTGTCCAGATCGGTCACGTCGGCAGGCAGCCGAGACGTGTCACCTGCATCAACTGCAAAGCTCTTCGGCTGGAGCCGCAGGTCGCCATAATCATCGTTGGCCGATTCGTCCAGGTCCGGCGTGTCGGGATCGTCGCCCCAACCGTCGCCGCCGTCGGACGGATTGCGCACGAAGGCCGGATCCAGACCGATCAGGCTGTTGAAGCCGTGAATCTGTGGTCCTCCTTCAACTTCTCCTCCCCGGTTTAGGGCAACGATGGAGTTGGTGATCGTCAGCGTACCCTGGCTACTGTAGATGCCGCCACCGGATGTTTCGGCCGAGTTTCCGCCGACCGTTGAACTGATTACCGTGAGCGTACTGGAAGGGGAATTGTAGAGCCCGCCGCCGATATCCGCCGAGTTGCCACTGAACGTCGAGTGGTTGACGATGAACGTATCCAAGGAGGCATTGTGGATCCCGCCGCCCAGGAGGCGGGCCGAGTTTCCATCGACCACGGAATAATCGAGCGTTGCGGAACCTCTGCTGAAGATTCCGCCGCCATTGTCAGCCGAGTTGCCATGGACCGACAAGTTGACGGCCACGAGCGTGGCGGAGGAGTCGTTGTAGATCCCTCCCCCGGAGCCGCTTACCGAGTTTTCGGCGACTGTCGAGTTCATGACGGTCAACGTGCCGGACCGCCGGTTGAATATGGCGCCGCCGGAACGAGCCGAGTTTTCAGTGAGCGTCGAGTTAACAACGGTCAGCATTCCCGAATGGTTCTGGATCGCACCTCCGTAGACATCGGTCGAGTTTCCATGGAGGGTCGAGTCGGTTAGCGTAAGTGCGCCGGAATGATTGTAAATCGCACCGCCACCGTCGCGAGTCGAATTCCCGCTGACTACCGAATGGGCCACGACGACATTTCCGATGGACTGGTTAGAAATCCCTCCGCCGTTAAAGCCCTTCCCGCCGGTGATTGTCAGCCCGATCAACTGCACTTCATCCGTTTCGCCGCCGGTGATGCCGAACACACGGCTCTTTCCTTGCCCATCGACGGTCAGTGACGATAGGGCGGAGGCGTCGATGGTCAAAGACCGATCGATCCAAAGGGCCAGCCCGCCGAGTGCTATCGTGGCGTCGGCCAGCACCGAGTCGAAGGTGATCGTGCTGCCGAGGCCGTCGTCCAATCGGGCGTAATGGATCGCCTCTCGCAACGTGATCTGGCCGTCGTAGAAATCCGGCGTGTCGACGGTCGATGTGACCACCACCGAGGGAGTCTCGCGGCCGGGCGCCGGCTCTCCCTGAAGCTCATAGGCCCCGATGTCGATCGCAGCTCCGACGACTCGCGTGTTGCCGTCGAGATCCGCGGATACCGACGGCAGCGCCGACGTATCTCCCGCGTTGACTGCCGGACTGGTAGGCACCAGGCGCAAGTCGCCGAAGTCGTCGTTGGCCGATTCGTCCACCTCGGCCGTCTCGGGATCGTCACCCCAGCCGTCACCGCCATCGGATGGGTTTCGCGCGAATCCAGGATTCCCTCCGAGCAAACTGTGATGGGCTGTAATGTCGTCGGGGCGTCTGACGTCTCCGCCCTGATTCAATGTGAGAATGGAGTTGATGATAATGAGTGGGCGATAGTCGACGCGAATCCCGCCACCGCTAGGGGCCGAATTCGCGCAGATCGTCGAGTTGATGATCTCAATGTCCCGGTAGCCATAGACCCCGCCGCCCGCATTACGTGCCGAATTCGCCACGAACGCCGAGTTGGCAATCATCGCCTCGCCACGGTCGGTGTAGATTCCACCGCCGTCTTGGCCAGCCGAATTCCCACGCAGCGTCGAGTTGGTAATCGCCAAGTTGCTGTAGCTGCTGTAAATCCCGCCGCCGGAGCGTCCACTGGCCCTGTTCCCATCGAACGTCGAGTTGGCAACGGACAGCGTCCCGGCGGACTCGATGTAAATCCCACCGCCGCTGTATTGGGCGACATTCTCACTGAAGGTCGAGCCGGTGACCGTAATCGTTGTATGAGCGTCCGCGAAGACAGCACCGCCATCCTTCGCGGTCGAGTTTCCAGTTAGCGTCGAATTCGTGAGGGTCAGTTTGCCATAGGAGGCAAGGTGAATCCCCCCGCCCCTCTGAGTGGCCGAATTTCCGCTGAAGATGGAGTCGGAGACGATTATCACGACGTTGCGATCGGGAGAGCCGCTGTAGATCGCACCACCGTTGCCGTTGGTCACGTTTTCGCTTAGTGTGGAGCGGATGACCGTCAGCCGGCTGTCAACGCAGTAGATCCCTCCGCCACTCGTCGACGAGTTCGCGTGAATTGTCGAGTCGATGATCGTCATCTTCCCTTTGCGAGTAAAAATCCCCCCTCCATAGTCATTCGAGTTCTCACTGATCGTCGAGTTTCTAATGGTCACTGTGCCTCGGACGTTCGAGACTCCGCCTTCCGTGTTTTCGCTAACCAGCGAGTCGGTGATGGTCACCGTGCTATCAGCGCCCTCCATGGCCGGGCTGCCGGAGTTTCCTTTGAACGTCGAGCCGGTGACGGTCAGCGTTCCCGAATCGATATAAGCCGCACTGCTGCGATTCTTCGACCAGTTGTCGGTGAACGTCGAGCCTGTCAGCGAAACTATCCCGTCAATGCCGTACACTCCGCCGCCGCCGTGCTCGGCCGAGTTCCCAGTAAACGTCGAGTCGATAACCGTCACCGAGCCATCGAGGTCGAAGATCCCGCCGCCGAAAGTCCCGGCCGAGTTGTCGTTGAACGTCGAGTCGGTGATCGTCACCGAGCCCTGGACATCGCAATAGATTCCGCCACCCCCGTATCGGGCGTAGTTTCCCTCAAACGTCGAGCGGAGAATCTCGGTCGTGCCGGAGGGGCCATTATAGATTCCGCCGCCCGAACTCTCGTTGAACGAACTAGCCGAGTTTCCACTGATCGTCGAGTCCGTGACGGATAGTGTTCCATGGTTGAGGATGCCACCTGCGAAGCCACGGCTTGAATTCCCACTGAGGGTCGCGTTGATGAGTGTCATGGAGCTAGAAGCGAAGTTAAGAATCGCTCCTCCCCCATCGTCCCGCATGCCCCAAGGGGCAGAGTTGTCGTTGAGAATCGAATCGATGATGGTGACCGTGCCCCAGCGGTTGAATATCGCGCCGCCGCCGTAGTTTGCAATGTTCCCACGGATCGTCGAATTTCTCAGGGTAACTTGGCTCGATTCGACATGGATGCCACCTCCATGAGTCCATTCCGAATTATACGAGGATGGGCTGCTACTCGCTCTCCCCTCCGTGATGGTTAGTCCGTCCAGCACTAGGGACCTCGACAGGTAGGCTACATATACGACCGTATAGTATTGCGACCCACTGGCGGGGTTGCCGGAGAGGATGGTTTCGTGGAGCCAGATGCCGTCGGGGTCCTTTGGGCGGGCGTCGAGCGTCTCTTCATCGCCGGCGAAGGCGCCGTGCAGCGAGACACCGCTTAGCATCGAGAAGGTTGCGGTGCGGGGGTCGTCGGGCGTGGAGTTGCCGTGTTTGTCTTTGGTGGGGGTGTAGCGGCCGTTGGCGAGCCAGATGGCCGTGATGTCGTTGGCGGGGTCGGCGTCGGCGTTTAGCGTGGCGGCTTGGTCCAGGGCCGATTGGAGGTCGGCGTAGGCGGTCGACCACCTCGTTCCGTCCGGGTCCACGACCCCGCTGTCGGCGTCAACATACAATGGCGAGACCGCCAGCATATGCCGGCTCTCCAACGGTTCCAACCGCAGACGGCGAATACGTTCCATGGGCGTTCGACGCAGGTGAGTCATCATAGTTATCGGTTCCGTCTGTGTCGCCGGCTAACGAATGCGAAGGCGAGGGCGAGGAGGACAATAGACGAGGGCTCGGGCACTTGCCCTTCGACCAACGGAGCCGGCTCGTTGGCCGCGGTGAATTTGTTGGTATTCCAGATGTTGAAGTCCCGAACGTCGGTGGTCCCGTTGCCGTCGAAATCCCCTGTTCCCCAGTCCGTATCGCTGGTGAACTTATTGGCATTCCAGGCATTGAAATCGCGGACATCGGTCTTTCCGTCGAGGTTGGCGTCGCCACCGTGGAGATTCAGTTCAGCCACCCGAATCGTGCCGTGGCGATAGAGGCCCGAGAGATCGACCTCGAGCCAGTAGGGCGTCGAGACTTCGCGGAAGCGTCCCGAGGTGGCCGTCCAGGCGAACAGAGCAAACTCGTCTCCGACTTCCGGGATGTAGCCGTCGATCGGCTCGATGATCAGCGTGCCGTCCAGCGACGCCCTGCCGGTGATGACTAATTGGTCGTACCCTTGTCCGGCCGTCGGGCCGCCGAGTTCCATCGTCAATACGTGGGTTTTGTCCAGAACAATGTTCTCGTGCGTTGCAAGGCCGGGACTTGCGCCGGGCGAGTAGCTGCCGGCAAAGATTACGTATCCGGCCGTATTACCCAAGCCGGCCACTGCTCCCTCGATGCGAAGTGTGTGCTCGTCGGTGTCGATCAGGCCGTTGTTGACGACGTCGCCGTGGATCGTAACATATCGCCGTTCGCTGCCCAGCACGAGCGTTCCTCCGGCGTCAATGCGCACGCCATCGATGAACGTGGTGTCTCGATCCAGCGTTACAACGACGTCGGCGAGGATCGGCAGCATCGCCATCACGTCGGGCAATAGGGCCTCGTGGAAATCGGCGCCGGTCAGATCGGCTTCGGTAAAGACGGCGCCGCGAAGGTCGGCCTGGCGGAAGCTCGCGTCGGAGAGATCTTGCCCGGTGAAGTCCCAGTCGCGCAGGTCGTTTGCGCCGAAGGATATTCCCCGCAGATCCCCCGCAAGATAGCTGGCCGTGGAATAGAGGCTCTCGGCGGGAAGCGAAGAGTTCCGTGGGATGTCGTATTCCAGATCGAAGTTTGCCCCTTGGATGTCGGCGTCGGTAAAGTCGGTGCTTCCCAGTACGGCGTGGCGGAAGTTGGCCCCGGTCAGGTCCTGTCCGGCGAAGTTCCATCCTCGCAGGTCGTTCCCGACCATCGAGATCCCCCGCAGGTCCCCCGCCTTGTAACTGGCCGTCACATAGAACTCCTCGGGGTGCATGGGTTCCTCGTGCCGGACGGTCGAGTCGAAGACGGCGTCGCGTATGATCGCGTCGGTCAGGTCGGCCCGATGCACTTGGGCGGACGTGAAATCGGCGCCGGTGAGGTCCTGGCCGCTGAAGTCGAAGTCCGTCAGTATCCTTCCTCGCAACGAGATTCCGCGAAGATCGGCGGCTTGGTAGCTGGCCGTCGAATAGAGCTGTGCGGGCGTTATCGAGGGGATATAGTAGCTGGCCCTGAAGACGGCCCCACGGACAATGGCCCCGTTGAAGTCGGCGCCGAGGAGTTGGGCCGCGGTGAAGTCGATGCCGCTGAGATCGGCTCCACTGAAATCAACGTCGGTTAGGTCGGCTTCGCGAAGGCTGGCCCCGGCCAGATTCAGGTCGCTGAAATCGGAGCCGGGAAACTGATGGAAGTTCAAGGAGATCCCTTGCAGATTGCCCGACTGATAGCTGGCGGTCGAGTAGAGCTGTTCGAGGCTGATCGGCGTGGGCTTTTCGGCGCTATCTTTCGTGTCGAAGATCACGTCGGTCACAATGGCCCCATCGAAGCGAGCGTCGGCCAGATCGGCTCCGAGGAGATTGACGCCGGTCAGATTGGCGCGGGAGAAATCGGTACCCTGCGAATGGGTCCGTTGCAAGTCGGCGCCGGTCAGGTTCTGGTCGGTGAAATCCCAACCCTGGAGGTCGCGAGCGCCCAGGAGGATTCCTTGGAGGTTTCGCTGCTGGTAGCTGGCAGTCGAGTAAATCTGCTCGGCCGACGGTCCGTATTCCAGGGGTGCCACCACCCAGTTATCTTGCGGGATGTCTCCGAACCTGACTCCGGCGATGATGGCACCTGCAAAACTGGCGTCGGCGAAGTTTGCGCGGGAGAAGGTGACTCCGGTAAGGTCCTTTCCGTCGAAGCTCCAGCCGCTAAGATCGTTGGCGTCGAAGTTCATGTCGCTCAGATCGCCCTGCCGGTACGTGGCGGTGGAGTAGAGTTGCTCGGCCGTGAAGCCGCCTCTGGTAACTCCCGCGAAGTTGGCTCGATCGACGATGGAGTCGGTAAAGTCGGCGCGTTCCAAGTAGTTTGGGTAATTAGGCACGGACTGATTGTAGAAGCTGGCACCGGTGAGGTCGCAGCCGCGGAAGTTTGCGTACTGTAGGTTGACGGTCCAGGTGGCGCCCGGAGAACTCCCGAATACCGCATCGCGGAGATTGGAGCCCTGGAAATCGGCGCCTTTCATTTCCCAGACAAACGTGGCGCCTTCGAGATTCGATCCGTGGAAGTCGGCGCCCGGCGATTGGCTGAACTGCGAGTTCGGTGCCTCGATATTACTGAAGTTGGCACCGGCTGCCTTGCCGATTCGGGCATTCGTGAGGTTGGCGTTGCTGAAATCGGCGTTCTCCAGATTCCCGTCATACAGCCGGGCACCGACGAGCGTTTTGCCACGGAAGTTCCAGCCGCTTAGGTCTTCCTGCTGTAAGCCGCCGAATACGACGTAACTGAGGTCCCCTGTCTTGTAGCTGGCCGTCGAGTAGAATTGTTCGGCGGTGAATCCTTGGCTGATGGTGCGCCAGAAACTCACGCCGCGAATAATGGCGTCGGTGAAGATCGCGTTCTCGAGCTTGGCCGATGCGAGGCTGGCGTCGGAGAGATCCTGCCGCGCAAAGTTCCAGCCTTTCATGCTTTTACCCGTGAGGTCGATGCCCCTGAGGTTGCGGTTCTTGAAGCTGGCGGTTACATAGAGGTCCGTCTTCTGGAATCCGGGCGCCGAGTAGAGGTCCACGCCGGTGATGATCGCGTCGTCGAAGGTGGCTTTCCTGAGATCGGTGTCGCGGAAGGAGACGGCCGTCAGGTCGGCCCTCCTGAAGTCGGCGCCGTAAGCCACGGCGTTGGTGAAATCGGCACCTTGCAGGTTCTGGTCCGAGAAATCCCATCCGGTCAGGTCGCTGTTGTCCATGCGGATGTTCGACAGGCTTCCGTTCTGGTAGCTGTAGGTCGAGTAGAGTTGCTCGGCGGTGAACCCCCGGGAAACGGTTCCGCGGAAGTCCGCGCCCGTGACGGTGGCACCGGTCAAGTCGGCGCCCGCCAGCCGGGCGTTCCAAAACGAGGCGTTGGTGAAGTTCGCGCCGCGAAAATCGGTATTCGCGGTCGTGGCGCTCCACAGTGCGGCCCCGGTCAGATTGGCTTCGACAAAGACGGCGTCGGTCAGGTCTGCTGTGATGGAGGCGTACCTCAGGTCGGCCGCTTGGAAGTTGGTGCCGGTCAGGTTCGCACCGCTAAAGTTGGCACCCGCGAGATTATGGCCGGCGAAGTTCCAGTCGGCCAGATCGCAGTTACCGAGACTGATGCCGGCTAGATCCTTCTCTCGGTAACTAGCAGTCGAGTAGAATTGTTCCAAGGTGAAGCCGTTCTCCGTGCCGTGGTCGAAGCTCGCCCCCTTAATTACGGCACCGGAGAAATCGGTGCCCGTGAGCGAGGTGTCATGCCAATAACTCTCGGTGAGGTTCGCATTGCTTAGGTTTGCATTGGTCCAATCGGACCGATGGCCGTCGGCACCTCGGAGATTGGCGCCGCTGAGATCGGCGCCACTGAAGTTGGCGCCGTCGCTGAGTTCCGCGAGGGTCAGATTGGCGCCGGTCAAGGTCGCCCCGGCCAGCGAGGCCCCATAACCCCAGATGTAGGCCATGTCGGCGCCGGCCAAATTGGCCCCGTCGAGAGTTGCGTCCCTTAAGTCGGCTCGCACCAATCGGGCACCGGCGAGGTCCGCACCGTTGAGGTTCACCTTTTCGAGGTTGGCCCGGGTCAGATTCGCCTCGCGCAGGTCGGCGTCCGCGAGGATCGAGCCCTTCCAGTCGGCGCCGGTCAGGTTCGCGCCGCGAAGATCGGCGCCGGCCAGGTTACTTTCTTTGAAATCGGAATCGGAAAGGTTCTGTTCGGCGAAATTCCAGTCGCTTAGGTCGAAGTTCGCCAATTGGATTCCCGAAAGATCTTTCGCCGCGTAACTGGCCGTGGAGACCAACTGGGCCGCCGTAAGGCCGTCGGCTTTGGCACGCCCGAAACTCGCGCGCGTGATGATCGCGCCGGTGAAGTCGGCACCGACAAGTCTGGCTTGTTCGAGGCCGGCACCGGTCAGGTTGGCATCGCGTAGATTGGCGCTGTTCAGCGTGGCGTCGAGGAGGTTCGCCCCGGACAAGTTGGCGCCGGACAGGTTGCTCTCCGTGAAATCGGTGCTGCGAAGGCTGGCGAGTTGCATGTTGACGCCACTGAGGTCCAAGCCGGCCAACGTGGCATCATTCCACCAACTGCCGGAGAGGTTTGCCCCGGTGAAATCCGTGTTGCTGACTTGGGCGTCGGCCCCGTCGGTATCCGTCAAATCGGCATCGCGGAAGTCCACGCCGATCAGAGTGGCTCTATAAAACCTGGCGCCGGTCAGATCGGCACCCACGAAGAGGACGTTCGTGAGGGTTACTTCCTCGAAATCGGTATCCACGAGCCGGAATTCGCTGAAGTCCCAGCCGGTCAGGCTGGTCGGGCCAGGGTATTTCGCGAAGTAACATGTCGAGAGGTCTTTCACCTGGAAATTGTAGGTCGAGACGATCTGGTCGCGAGTGATCGTATTGGGAGCCACTTGGAAGATATTTGCGCCGGTAATGACTGCGCCGCTGAGATTGGCATTGGTCATGATCGCATCGTCGAGATGCGCACGAGTCAGGTCCGCCCCTTGCAGGTTGGCGTCGGTCAGGTTGGCCCCCGACAGTGTGGCTTTCGCCAGAGTTGCCCCGTGCAGGTCGGCTCCGGAGAGGACGGCGTCTTCGAATATGGCCTGAGTGAGATTCTGGCCGGCGAAGTTCCATCCGGCGAGGTTGCTGTCAGCCAGATCGAGCCATTCCAGGTTGCCGTCTTTGTAGCTGGCGGTGGAGTAGAGCTGGTCGGCGGCCAGATTGCGGAGCCTCGCGCCGATAACCGTCGCATCGGTGAAGATGGCGTTGGTCAGTGTGGCATCCACGATCCGGCCCCCATCCAGATTGGCTCCGGTCAAGTCGGCACCCGTCAAGTCCGCACCCACGAAATTGCCTCGGATAGTTGCGCCGCGCAGGTTGGCGTTGGTCAACGTGGCTGCTCCGAATAGGGCGCTCTCTAGGTTGGTTCCACTCAAGTCGGCATGGTCAAGCGAGGCGCCTCGGAAATCGGCGTTCCTCAGATTGCTATCGCGGAAATTGGCGCCGTCGAGGGCCGAGTCATTGAACTTTGCGCTGGAGACGTTCCGTTTGGAAAAGTCCCAGCCGGTGAGATCATTGCCCGAGAGGCGAATTCCGGAAAGCTCTCCACTCTTGAAGTTCGCCGTGGCATGGAACTGCTCGGCGGTGAACCCTCCGGCGGTTACCTGGCTGAGGTTTGCCCAGGCAATAACGGCATCGGTCAGGTTGGCGCCGGCCAAGGTGACCTGGGAGAAATTGGCCTCGGTCAGGTCGGCCTCGCCGAGGTCGACATTGGTTAAGATGGCCTGACTAAGCGAAGCCCCCTGCAAGTTCGCGCCGTGGAGGTTGGCCTCGGTGAGGTCAGCACCGATAAGGTCAATGTTCGCGAGGTTCATTCCGGCAAAATCCCATCCGGTCAAGTCGAAGTCTCGCAGCCGGACATCGCCGAGGTTTCCGGTCTTGAAGTTGGCCGTGGAACGAAGTTGATCGCCGGTAAAGCCAGTGCTCTCGAAGAAGTTCGTCTGGCCGATCGTCGCATCGGTGAAATCGGCACCCGTCAAGCGAGATCCGGAAAGATCGGATTCTGTCAGATTCGCGCCTTGGAGGTTGGCGTCGGTCAAGTCGGCCCCGAGCAGCTCGGCTCCGGCCAGATCCGCGCCGGTAAAGTCCGCACCGACGAGCGTGGAGGAATCGAAGATAACACCGTTCAGGGCCGCTCCTTGGAGATTGGCACCGGTCAGATCTGATTCTATGAACTGGGCCCCCCACAGCCGGATCCCCGAGAAGTCCCAGCCGGCCAGATCGTTCTCGTTCAGACGGATGCGAACCGCAACGGCGTCTCGAAAGCTTAGCGTGGAGAGGAGCTGCTCGGCAGTAAACCCGCCGGAAGTCACGTCGGAGAGATCCGCGTAATCGAGGACGGCATCGGTGAAGTCGGCCCCGGCCAAAGTCGCCCCGACGAAATCAGCATTGACCAGACTCGTGCCGGCAAGGTTGGCGTTGGTCAACGTGGCATCTTGGAAGGAGGCGAGTTCCAACGTCGAGCCGTGAAAGTCTGTGCCGGTCAGGTCGGCCGAGTCAAATGCGGCGTTATAGAGATTCATTTCCGCGAGGTTCCAGCCGCTCAGGTCGTTCTCGGCCAGCTTGATCTCGCGCAAGGAACGGTTCTGATAGCTGACCGTGGAGTAAAGCTGTTCGGCGGTGAATCCGCGCGAGGTCGTATCGGAGAAATCCGCATACTCGACCTCGGCGTCGGTGAGATCGGCGCCGGTCAGCGTGGCTGCCCTGAAGAGTACGTGGTTGTTGAGGTCCGTGCCGTGGAAGTCCGCGTTGATCAGCAGACTGTTCTCGAAGTTGCAGGACGCGTACGACAGGCCGGCAAAGTTCCAGCCGGTCAGATCGTTATCCGCCAACCCGAGTCGCCGCAGCTCCTTCTCCTGGTAGCTGGCGGTGGAGTAGAGTTGGGCGGCGGTGAATCCGCCGGCCGTGGTCCCGGAAAAATCGGTATATTCCACATTGGCGTCGGTGAAGTCGGCGCCCGCGAGCGTGCTATTCGAGAGATCCGCTTGACCGAGGTTAGTCTCACGGAAGTCGGCTCCCGTCCAATCGGAAGACCGGCCCGCGAAGTTGTAAAGATCGGCGCCGCGGAAGTTGGCGTTTGTCCCCGTCGCTCTCAGTGCGTAGGCATCCCGCAAATTGGCGCCGCTGAAGTCGACGCCCGTCAGATTTGCGTCATGGAACCAGGCATCTTCGAGTCGCATGGCGGAGAAGTCCCAACCGGTCAGATCGTTGTCCCTGAGCTTGATACCCTCCAGGTCCTCATTCTGATAGCTGGTCGTGGAATAGAACTGTGCGACGGTGAATCCACGCGAGGTGGTGCTGGAGAAGTTGGCGCCACGAATTGTCGCATTGGTGAAATCAGCGCCGATCAGAGTGGCGCCGACGAAACTCGCATTCTCCAGTTCCGCACTGCGGAAGTTGGCGTCCACGACGAGACTGTTGCTGAATTCGACTCCCCGCTGGCCGGCGAAATTCCACCCCGTCAGGTCGTTGTCCGCCAACTTGGCTGTCCCTAGCTTGTTGCGATAAGTGCCGGTGGAATAGAACTGGGCGGCGGTGAACCCGCGGGAAGTAGTTCCCGAAAAGTCAGCGGCAACCACGTTGGCGTCGTCAAACATGGTGTTCGTGAGGGTCGCGTTTCGGAACACGGCCAAGCGGAGATACGCCCCAGTGAAATCGGCATTGGTACAGTCGGCCCCTTCGAGCACGACCTCCAACATCGCATTGCCTTGAAAAGACATATTGGTCAAGTTGGAATTTGAGAAATCTGTCTCATGGAGATTGATGCCGGTGAAGTCCCAACCTCTCAGATCGTTGCTACCCAGTTTAACCCGGGTCAGATTCCCGCCCTGGTAGTCGCCGGTCGAATAGAGTTGCTCGGCAGTGAACCCACCAGCGGTCGTGTCGACGAAACTGGCCCCTTCGATCGACGCACCAGTGAAATCGGCGCCCACCAGTACACTCGATTCGAAGGTGACGTCGCGAAGAGTCTTCTGGCTGAAATTCCATCCCGTCAGGTCGTTGTTTCTGAGTTTGATTCCGCTCAGCGAAGACATAAAGGGGAACCAGTCGTTGTAGCTGGCGGTGGAGTAAAGTTGCTCGGCGGTAAAGCCACTGGCGGTCGTTCCCGACAGGTCGGCCCCGCCTATCCATGCGTCGGTGAAATCGGCACCGGCGAGAGTTGCATTGCGAAAACTGGTCCCTCCGGTAAAATTCGCTTCGCGGAAACTGGCATTTGTGCAGTTTGTGTTCTCGAAGCCCGATCCCTGGGAAGATATCGTCGTATTGCTGAAATCGACGTCGGTCAAGTTGGAATTGGTGAATTCAATGGCGGATTCAATTCTGAAGCCCGCAAGGGGTGGAGGGATGTCTACTCCCTCATCACTTCTCGCGGGGTTCGATAGCCGAGTGTCTTTCGAGGTCGATCGTTGAGTTCGCTCTCGACCTTCT
>SDBT01007943.1_pt1 | contig 17405 bp, 12 predicted proteins | sample 2277101 | NCBI WGS metagenome assembly SDBT01 (sample SAMN10404973, study PRJNA504765) | marine sediment metagenome | isolation source: marine sediment core GS10_PC15, 103 cmbsf | place: Arctic Ocean: Southern Knipovich Ridge | collected 2010 | reverse complement strand
TTCTTTAAACCATGATCTACCTTCACTGTCTGCAGAATCGCTGCCTATAATTGTCTGCGCTACAGAGATTCGATTTTTCCAGACGATACCGGCAATAAAAAGGATAACAACAGTACCGTGAACCATCATCAAAGTAATATAACTGTCGAGTTGAATCTGCAGATGATAAAGTAATCCACATATCATGAGTCCAAATACAGCAATCCATGTAAGAATAACTATGTTCCGGTGAAGATAATCCGATGCCCAATCACTCAATTGAATCATACGTAATCCTGATACATCCGGCGAACAAAGCATGCGAGAAATAGCGGTCATCAAGCGAGAGATAACGATCACAAGAAGAAAATCTACGAAAACCAGGCGTAATGAGTCACTACTCATACTATAAAATGGCAAGAATAAAACAATACTTGTGAGAGCAAATATGATGATACCCAACAATTCAGGCAGAAACTTCAATACTGCACTCCAAAACTTTAAAGATCCTCCCATCGGAGGGATAGATTTTGCCTTTCTTTGGAAATCAGCATAAAAACGCTTGAAAAGAGATTCGGCTCCAAGCCCGACACCAAAAATGGCCATTACTAACAGCACGCCAATCACACGGAAGGTGCCTTTTCTTCCTATCAATTTTTGAATAGCCATTAAAATGTCAGCCGGTATGTTCTTTATATTTGAGATCACTTCCTTCATCCTGACTTGTGCCAAACCTGCTACATAGCCCATCTGCTTAATAAAACCGGTGAGGGATTCACTGTCTAAGCTTTTACGGCTGTCAGCTTTTAAGTCAGATGCTGATTTTTGCAACTCTTTAATCAGAAGACGACGGACCTGATCATCACCGAGCCGGGCCAGAATCGATTCAATTTGTTCGGTAGTATAATTTTCAGGCAGACTCACCGATTCTGTTTTGACACTTTCAGCATTGACGACTGCCATTTCATCATTTTCCGGGGCACTCGCAAATGCCAGGCAATGAGAAGAAAGTAACAACCATACAAATAGAAGTAATAGTCTATTGTATAATTTTGACATGAAACCTCCTTGTACTTTTTTCAAGCTGTTTTTTGTATAGAGCCTACGCATAAACAGAAAAATTTCTTATAAATCAATAAAATATGTCAAAAAAAGGTAACTTCTCAAAAAGTAATGGTCGCATTTATTCGTTCACGGGTATCGAAATGTTGGAGTGATCACCACGTCATTCAAGCGAAACCAAAACGCATGGTCCGTAGCGCTTACCATAACTTTTGAGAAGTTACAAAAAAAGCTTGATTATTATTGTAAGTATTACTACTATATCTACTACATTTAAGCATTGCAACCCCAATATATAGGCTAATAGCAATGGCAATCAGATACTAAAGAAGTAATTTTTAAAAAATTTATAGATTTTAATCCAGGAGTAAAATCAAATCATGCTCAATTTTAGCACAGTCCCTGTTTTCGAACAAATTCCTCTGATTCACACTGTAAATGAAGATGATGAACTACTTCTCACCTCTCCGGATACCGAGTGGTATCGAACATTAAAATTTTTCCAATGGCAAAATCATCGAGAAGTAGCTGCAAAATATTACGATGCACTTTATCACTTTAGACCTATCAAACCACGTTTCCCCAGATCGCGCAGAAAAAGGCTCACGGCAACTTCCGCCTCTTTGTAATGCAATTGATGCTTTCCGGCAAAGCCCTTTATCACCTGGCGGACCGACCGTTTTCCATCCATCAGTTCCCAGACCTGGGTTCCCAGTTTGTCAAGCTGGAGTTTTTTTTCAAAAGGTTTGCCGACAGCTCCTCCAAAATACCGGATCAAACCGGCCAGCCAAGGCCGAATTCTAACGGGATAGGTAAGAAGCACATCCCCACTCTCCATTATCATCTCTGCGACATGAACACTTTTTATTGGTTTGCATTCAAGTGATTCGGTGCGACTAATTTTAGTTCCCTTGCGTCTTTGATTAAAGGCTTTCATAATCGGTGAAGATCCTCTCAAGTAAATGGTAATCGAGTGGTTTTTTTCCAGTTGCCCTGATAGCAAGAATACGGTTTTTTTCCACCAGATGCCATAGACGAACCCACTGAAAGGAATGTTTTGCCAGTATTCGACTCAGCAGCCGCTGCCATCCGGAAATAGGGGGAGACGTCTCCCATTCCACAACCTTGCTTCCCGATTCGATCATAGAATGCGGCTTATCCTGATAAAAACCTGCCACTGTTCTGGCAAACTCGAGAAGGTCCTGATCTTGGAGGAGAACAGAAGCCGGCCCCCACCTGTACAGGGTGATCTTTTGCCCATTGGATTCAAATGCCAACTCAAATCGGCCTGGTTCTAAACAATGTCGAACTAGCCGGAGATTTTTTGGAATCTTTGCTCTTATGTCAAAGACAGACCAAACCACCTGAGCATCCTGGCGATGATCCTGGAAGGAGGTCAGTATAGACCTGTAAATATCCTCTGATACGACGGAGTTTCTCTGAAAAAACTGGATCAAAGTGGCTTTGCGGCATTCAGGGCAGAATAAAATTACTCCCAGACCACCAATTGACTCTCCGCCCCAAGAAAACCCTGTAGATTTAAAGGCGCCAAGGGCCTTTTTCAAGTCATGAGGAAGGGGGCATTCCTTGACGGTTTTTCTGGGCAGTTTTCCTATGAGAGCATTTATGCGTTGCAGTTGAACCTTGTGGGAAAAATTGCCTCGGATTTGTCCCCACTTCACTTCAAAGATCGGCCCGGACTCTTCTTCCAGCATCAGGTAGTGTGACCCGATACTACTCACTTCCCAGTCAGCAGGGACCAGAAACTGGATTTCATTCCAGGCAACTTCTTTCCAAGGCATCTGACCAGAGTAGACCATAGGATTTTTTCTTGAAATCTACACAAATTGCTTTTGAAAAAGTGTCATATTTTGGTAACGTTTAAAAGTTGTGGTATTTTTCTACGAGTGTTTAATATCTGAAAAGGTTAATATCAATATTGATTTTAGTTTCCTGTAGCTCAATTAAAAAAATTTTTGGGGACTATTATAGGTTGCTTTTAGAATACTATCGGGGAATACATTGATACCAGTTGACTGGTCCCCGATTCTTTACTCCATTACTTTGCTCCCCAGCCTTTTGGCGAGATTCACCGGATTTCTTTTCATGGCAAAGCCGTTCCTCATCAAGCAGGTTCATCATGGTTAGTTTCACGGCATTGCCTAATTTCTCTTCCTTATCCTTAGTGTTGTGCTGCAGAATCAGGCCGATTCGGTTATTATCTTTGTCAATAAAGGACCATTTCCAAGCAATGACAATATGAAACGAATCTCCTCGCCACTCCGATGGTTCTCCAAAGCGCTGCTTGAATCGACTCAGGAGCTCATTGTAAAATTTTTTACTTGAATCGAAATACTTGAGTTTAATGCGCAGAATGCGCCCCGGTTCTAAGCAGTTACCAATCCAGACCAGCCCGCTTTTAAAGTCATCTGTTACCTTGATTTCCAATTCATGGATATACTCTCGATAACGAATGGGCAAGGCGGTTTCCATATTTACCATTTCTTTGTAATCATTGATATTAGTGTCCAAAACAAATCCTCCCACCTGGTGAGGAGCCTGGGCCGTGCATGTGCCTGGGACAAGGAAAAAGGCTAAACTTGCTAAAAATAAGATTTTTGTTTTCATCAATGTTCCTCAGTCTGTCAAGTCGGAATCCAACTATCAAATTAGGTTGCTTCGATCACAACTACAATAGTGAAGCGAAATATTGCACAACCTATTTTGTGTCCTTTCCTTAGAAATTAATTAAACACCTACAATTGAAATGTAAAGGTTACGATTTAAAATTCGGATCTATTCACAAATAAAAAAGTTTTAGAAAAAAGGCAATAATAATTTTCGCCCTGTCAGGTTAAGGTACAATATGGCTGCTTCAATATGCCATCCGTCCAAGAGACTTCAAAATTAGGGCAAATCCCATGGCAAACATTCCGGTCAGCCCCATGCCGCAGGAAAAACCGGCCAAAAGAACCGGCGCATACTGGCGCCACATGGTGCCATAGCGTTTCAAAAAGAAAAAACGCCCCAGCAATGCCCCCACGACTTCCAGAAGAAGTCCATGAGGGGTGCTCTGGCCCAACCCTCGAACCACTCCATATATCAGCAGCACCGGAAGTCCAAATATGCTTAACAATAGATAAGTGACTAGACCGAAACCCAGGCCTGACAGAACATAGCTCCCTTTCAAGGCCTGGAAAAAGAGAGAATTTCCCTCCAAAGTTGATGTTTGCATCAACAGTGTGTTTAATGCTTGAAGATGCCACAGTTCCTGGGCATACGGGTAGCTGCTCGAAGGAATTGGGGCAAGACGCCATATAAACTGGGAAAAGAGAAGGCTCGACACTATTACCACCGGAAAGACCACTACTTCAGCCTTAATGATGCCCCGGATACTGGTCCCGGTAAGCTCAACCTGGCGGAAATGAACGGTAGCTTCGCCATAATTGTGGATCGGTATGGGGGCATACCAGATTTCGATTCCCTGATAGCCGAAAAATTTCGCGCCGGCGATGAAACTTGCTTCTCGTACAAGTGGAAGGCTTACAAACTGCCCGGTGATTCCCTCCATACGCGCGCTTATGTACGATATGACTGGTGTGTAAATAAAACCATATCCAAGGAAGAAGATCCAAGGAAAGTTGGGGACTAGCCAGATACAGAGACCGACATATGCCAGGGTTGAAAAAACATAAATCCCGATTGAGATCCAGAAATTGAAATCGCCCCGGCCTGGAGGCGGATGGAAAAGATCCTTAAGGCTTCCCCGCCTGCTGGATCCAGTCTGACTGAAAGAGCGAATCACGGACCAGATGCCCACACATGCGATGGCAAAGCCCAGACCAATGCCGAAACTCATGTAGAAGTCGAAATTGTTGGCAAAAACTGTATCAACCGTTCCCATACCCAGGTGCCAGCGGTGCAGAATCCCATACCCGTGTAGAATCGGGTTTGCCACCACTGTAATAACCAATCCAACAAGCCCTCCTATCACGGCCCAGAAGGGAAGAACCATTCCAATAAATATCAGCCCGATATCTAATTGGATGCCGGTGGCTACTGCAGGAAGTGCTCCTTCGGTATGACGGGTTAATTCAACCCAGGGAATAGGAATCAGCCGTATCGGTTCGGTAAAAATAAGCCCTGATACGGTCGGCAAAAGAACATAGATCATGCCAAAAGCAAGTCCTATGACGCCGCCTATGGAAAAAACCCGCCATTTCCAGCTTTTCTGCTTTTCTTCGGTGGATTCGGCCAGCGCCATTGTTCCGAGGGCTCCAACAGGGGCCATTGGAAAGGGGAGTTTTTCCACATCAGAGGTAATCCGGTACAAGGAATAACCCAGTCCAAAATGATCGATGCGCTGGATGATCTGTGACCCCACCAGTAAAAGTATTGGGACCATCCAGTCACGGTGAAAAAAAGTCCTTTCAACCAGCGACATGGACTCGGATGGAGGTGCCACCCATGTGGGAATGAGATCGGTAAGCCCCAGCATTCGGGCAGCGTCGGACTGGACAAGATACTGGTTCCATAAAAGCCCTTGGAACGGGGATGCCAGAGCAGCTCCCGCCATATAGTAAAGAATGAAAATTTCCTGCTGCTTTAGTTCTGTGTAAGATCTCTTGGCAATTTCGGCAAAAAGGATGATAGTGACCCATCGTGCGGCAGGACCGATCCCGGCACCTATAACCAGTTGAAGGTACATGCTGCCGGGCATCATGAGAAAACCGATGAAAATCGATCCCACGATGGTCTTCCAGTCAAAACCTTCTTCGTAATGATCCGGAGGTTTTAAAAGGTCTCTGTATTCCTTTAGTTCCTTGTCATTGTACATGGATTATTATTCCATTATCGGTAATTTCATCTGTAACTCTGACAGTGTAACAGGATTAACCTAATTGGTATCAAGTCTATCCTGTTATCCCGTCAAATATTTGCTATGTGGAACTATTATCAAAAAGTTATATTTGATCATTCTTAGGGCTCACTCAAAAATAACTTCACATTTTATTCGTGAACCCTTAGCCGGGCAATACCTGGTAGCTTGCATCGCAAAAGAGCCCCACAAGAGCCCAGACACCTCCCATGAGAAAATCTCCGATTATAAGACCCACAAAAAAATAGCGAAGCTTTTTGAACAGAACCACTCCACCGTAGCGCATACAAAGTGAATTGCAAAACCATCCCACAAAGAAGCTAAACCAGAGAATTCTCATAGCCGAGCTGTAAGCGGTCAAATAACCTATGGGATGAAGTGGCCACCAGTAGACTCGATGATAACAAATCACAAGAATCAACATGACAAGCGCCCCTGCCACCGAAAAGACCATCACCCAATGGCTGGTTGCTTGAGGCGATTCGATCAGGGTGTAAATGTTTTCATAAACTGCTACAGTGGTACGGGTAGCCCAGTCAAGTTGCAATTCCCGGACACCGAATTTGTAGCAAAGCGCAAGCGTGGCAAGAGAAGAGACCACCACTCCTGCCACCAGCGTAATTAAGATGCTGCCAAAGATCATCCTAATGTTGGTTATATTCTGGGTAACCTTGCGGGCATGAAGCAAAGAAGGCATAAGAGATTCTCTCAGATCTACAAAAAGGACTTTCTGAACCACCCCGGCAATAAGGAGTCCTATACTTGTAAAAAAACCGGGGCCAAAAATAAAGATGAGGCCGTCTATGGGTGCAGCAGTAAGTGTAAAATATACAACTCCTCCCTGGCAAATGATACGGGTAGCTACAAATATGATCATAAAACAGGCAACGATCAATAGAAAAGAGACCGCAAAAGGCATACCATAATAACTGCACCAGAGCATGATCACAAGCGATCCGAGGATGAAACCCCAGAAAGATACTGTGTTGGAAAACCATTCATTTCCTAAATCGTCTTCTTTTATAAAGGTAAAGGCATGGTGCACAACACTTATAATATGGCCCCGGGCCAACCAGAGGAGAAAAAGGAAATAAATTCCATAGGCTCCTATCATCTGTGTTTCCTCGGGCCTTGAAAGGGTTGGGCCGAATGTGATTCCCAAGGCAGCGGCCGGGATGTTGTATCCAAACAGGCCCAACAGACCGATCAAGAGTCCGCCTATAATGAAAAAGAGCCAAAAAGAAAAGGAGACCTGTTTTGATGTAAGAAATGCAAAACCGATAAAGGCCGGATAAATATAAATTTTAAGCTTGTGAAAACCGGAAAAAAGTCCATATTCTGGGAAATAGGGGCCGGCCAATATCAGAGTGGGAATCTGGGGAACGGCCGGAAAATAGAAATGAAGGCCGTTTATCAGGTGGATTCCTATGGGAATCAAAAGACCTGCTAGGACAAAACGATTGGTAAAAAAACGGCCTATTCCGTTTTTATCCAGGGCGTCCCCCAGCATCTGGGGGACCTGGAGCAGGGGGAAATTCATTCTTTCGTTAATTATCATCTGTTTGCTAAAAATGTTAACCAGACAGATCATGACGAAATAGCACAGGAGAATAAAACCACCCCAGACACAAAGGGGTGTAGTCCATGCTTCCCATGGAATCTGCTGAAGTACTTCCAGCCATCCCAACTTACGCCCTCCGGAAATGCCGTTGTATAATCCCTCTATGGCGGACTGGCTTTGAGGATACAAGGCCTTAGGAAGTAGAGGAACAAGAACCTCCTCCCACCGGTTTTCTATTGTTGCAAAATGATACGGAGCGGTTAGATTGATAAAGAGAGTGCGAACCAGTCCGGTGTAAGCGATACCTGTAACAATTACCATCTGGATCCAGGCTACCAAGAGTTCTTTTCCTGTAAGTAAGTTTCGGTTCCCGCCCAACTTTCCGATCACTGCCAGTAAAATGGTCAACCATACCAGGATAAAAAAAGGAGCTAGGGGAAAGTGTCCACCCCCGAGAGGCGTCGCCTGGCGGTAAACGTTATTGATAGGAGTGATTACGCAAATAGTTACAGCAAGGATCAGCCCCAGAATGACGGCCCGTAGTCGAATTCGATCCCCTGTCTTTTCAGGTTTATCACTTTTAAAAGAGTTTTCGGCAATGGGATCCTGTATCTTTTCCATCATTTTGTTATTCCCTGTCAGGGAGTCCTCCGTTTTTTTGTACCGAAGCAAATCGCTTTTCGCAAAAAGCCTGAGTTGACGGATCCAAGGAGCGCCATACCAAAAGCTGCTTTCGAAGATCATGGAGAAAGTTCTTACTGATTCGCTTCCAGGTATTTGTCTCTCCGGCTTCTCTCTTGAGTCGGACTTTTAATTCCAAGAATCCGGGATTTTCCGCTGAAGAGCAAAACTGTAATTCCACCCGCTGTTTTATACCGAAATCAAAAGGCGCCAGCCACACATTCATACTAAGGTAAAAACACTTCTGACAGGAACAGCCGTCGTCGGCATAATCGGAATGCTCTTCAATAGTTCCATAGTGTACCGGGCACAAGAAGGCAAAGTCAATATCTCCTGTAGAGAAAAGTCCATGAGATACATCCTCGTGTTCCTTAAAATAGGTGAAAAGGTAACTCCCGACACCTTGTTGTTCATTGTATTTCATCAGGAAGGGAAGGCTGGTTTCAAGAATGTTATTTTTGGGTTCAGGAAGTGTCCATGATCTTTTGACGTCGGGAATGGCGATTTCCGCCGCTACCTTGGATGGGTAGATCGCCGATGCCAGTACCACCAGAATCACCAGAGTCATGGCACCTATCCCTGCCAGAGATGAATAGTTAACAGTGATGCCCGACCAAAAAGAAGTCCCACCAAATAGACTGGCAGTGGTTTGTGCCAGTAAATATCCTAGGACAACGCTTAATACGGCAAAGGCCATGGCTTCAGTAATGAAAAGGAAAGATACGTGGGAGGGAGCCAAGCCTACAGAGGTGTAGATTCCTATTTCACGCTTCCTTTCATAAACGCTTCCAATCATGGTATTTAAAACGATAAGTATCGAAATAATAATGGGAATGAGGATATTGGGTACACCGCTGTAACTAATGGTGTCACCGGCATGGTAAAGAAACGTGCCTTGGGGCTCACCGGAAAAAAGGATAAGACCAAATCGATCCACTATATTCCGGGCCGTTGCCTGAATTGCTGTTTTGGACAGGGGGCGGACGGCAACACCTTTGAGATGGCCTCCAGCAGCCAGGATGGTAATATGAGGCATAATCAGAGTAAGATCTCCGGGAATATGCTGGTATCTGCTTTGGAAAGTCCTCACGTCCTCACCGGATTCCATAGCCTCCACTTCTACCTCTGTCATCTCCATCTTAACCTCGATGGGAAAAACAGCCGGCGTAAGGGGTTCTCCGTCCAGATCTGTTTGCTCCTGGAGTCTTTTCCCGGAGAAGGTTCCCACGACTTCAACTGGGATCCCCCACAACTTTACAACAGCTCCTTGAGGCCGCTTGGGATCAATCCCGAGACTCGCAGCCATCCTCTCTGGCAAAAGTACCACATGCCGTTCCTTGTCCCTAAACCATCTTCCGCCTACAAGAATCTTATCAAGTCCGGTGACATCGACTTCTCTGGAAGAAAGGCCCACCAATCCTCGGGCTTCGTAATACCGATCCTTAAAGAACACCGGCACCCTTATTGCCCTGGTCTTGTCCTCTGTCTCCAGCCATACTCGAGGAGTCACCACACCCCATTCTCCAAATGCGTTCGACAAAATTTCGAGAGCTTCGGCGGGCATCTCCTTCCAGTTGGCGTTCTTTAACAGAAACCCCTGATATGGTGCGCTGGTTTTATACAAAATCCGTGTATGATGCCGCAGTGTTTTGACCGATGTAAAACTCATAATAGTGAATGTAAGTATTATCAGGGTAATACAGGTGAGAATGGTACGTAGCCGCCGCCGCCGCAGGTTGCTCAATCCCAGGAAAAAAGATGCCGCAAAGGCCTTCCAGCGGCTGATATCTGAAGTCTTCATATGCCTTGTACGCCGTTGGAGGAGAATCATCTCCTCTTCAAACCGGATTAAGATTATCAAAGTCACGATCAGGGAAAGGCCCATGATAAAAAAAGCTATGATTATCACAGTGGGGCTGTAAGCTAGCTGAAAAGCCGGATGAACATAGTAAATTACTGCAATCAGAAGAATCAATATGACACAAAATGCGATGATCCTTTTGTGGATATCCGAATAGGAGAAAAGAAAACGCTCCATGCAGAACGCAAAAGGGACAAAAAGGGCAATATAAAACAGGACTCCGAACAGGACATCCTTCTGTGTTCTTTCCACCTGGTCGTATACCCGACAGGCAAGAGCCCAGGATTTTGAGGCGGCATCGGAAAATCGGTCATACAATTTTGCTTCTAGGGCGAATTCAGCCTGTTTCAGTGCCGCGATTCCCTGCTTCTGAAGTTCACGAATCTTTTCATTGAAAATACCATGATCTTCGAGGCCGACAATCCTAGGATCGAGGAGAGTCCACATATCACGGGCGACCTTATACTCTGTATGATATAAAAAAGGCCATTCGTCGACCTTGTACCCAATCCCTTCCGGATGGGCTGATGTGGCATTTGTGAGTACCATTTTTTTGCGAATGAGCGTATCAGATAAAGTCAGTTTGAGACGTGTGCCGGGTTCTAAATAGATGGAGCTGATGGTGGAAGAGCGGGTATCGATCCGGCTGTACCAGTAGCGCAGGGGTTGGGCCTCTCTCCTGCCGTCAATGAGCTGGAGCTTGGTCATGTAACGTAAGTTTCGTGGTTCAAGTAGGTTAAAAAGGGTGGTTTGACTGCAGGCAAACATCACCAGACTAGTTTCCATTAATCTGCGCCGCATTTTAATCCGGTATGCAGCTTTTCCCGTCTGTTTCTTGTCGATGGCCCACATTACAGATCCGGTATCCGGATTAAACTTGTATCCTTCTATAATAACTTTGTCCATAACTAGCTTGCTGGTAGCCACTCCCTTTAGACGAAATGTTCCCATGGAATCGACCATACAATAGTATCGACCCGGGCCCTGAAAGGCAAGGATTACAGTTCCGGCAGCAGGCTGATCGGCAAACAGTTCGCCGTGACGGATGAGATTGGCCCGCCCGGTAATTGTAGCAAAACCTTTCCGTGGCAAATCCCCTGTGTGTAGTTGTGGAACGTGAGCGAGTGATTTTACCAGCCTGTTTACAAGCAAGCTTTGCTTTATGGCATACTCGAGGTTCACTTTTCCTAATATGTCGTAGGGCGTCCCCCACATTGGTCTTGCGTCATGAACTGTTACAAGACTAAACCCCAAGTAACCCGCCAATGCGCTTACCTCACCTCCCAGAGGAGGGCGGTCGAAAAAATAACTCTGCCAGGAACTGAGTTTACTTGGCCGGAGGGTATCCTGAAACAGGGAGTTATTGCCATGGGATTTCTCTATTTCTGATGCCGCCCGGTGTAAAACTTCGTCAATCATACTATAAGCGGTGACCCGGTTGATATTAGACTTTAATGGATAGAGCCAACCCTGGTTGAAGGCGCCGAACCCATTGCCGTGGCTGGAAAGATGTAGTGACACCACAACTGTAAGCTCCATATCTTGCACGATAGACCGAAAATCCAGAGTACTTTTCAATAATTTAAGTCGCCTTTTTGTATTTAAAAGTATGGCTTGATGATCCTTCCCGGCTAGAGGTATCAACCGCTTTAAAACTTTTTTCTCACCTGTGGAGAGGTTTTTAAAGTCGGTGCGCCAGCCTAAGCGCTTGATCATTAGCCTTTGCCCGACTAATTCAGATATTATATTTTTATTTTCAGTATTCTTCTGTGCCATGCGAAGAGCCATAAGCCGGCGTGACATTATGTCCTCTTCTGTTTTAATTCGATCCGATAGAGCATCTTTTAATATGTTGCTCGAAGCTTCATTTACCGAGTCCGACACAGATGCATTGTCAAGCACTTCAAGAAATGTGCGAATCCTCTCCATATCGGCATCCAACTGTTTCTTTATTTTTTTCAGATTTTTAGATTTGCTGGAAAGACTCCAGATCAGTTCGCGCATGCCGGCCAATGTCTGGGCATGGCCGCCTGTAGCTACAAGAAGGAAAGATCTCGCGGGGGGATTTTTCTTAAGGGATTGGGCTATTTCCAAGAGTGTGGCCACACTGCAGGCTTCATCAGCACCGGGCGATCTTCCAAAAGCCATTGCAGTGCTGTCATAGAAGGCCTCCACAATCACCAACTCCTTCCCAAGTTTTGGATCATTCCCGGGAATAAGGCAGTAGATGTTTTCGCTAAAAGCTTCTTGCCAACTGAGTTGAGATTTCAGGCCGATCTCCGCAGTGACAAAACTATCGGTTGCTGTTTCAAAATCTCCAAACAACTCCCGTGCCTGATCAAGGGGGATATGGAAACGTGGAAACTGGATAGGAGTAAGTTCTGTTTTTTCCTCAAAAAAAGTCTTGGGTGTGATACCCCGATCTACATATATCAGGGCCTTTGCACCTAAATTAGCCGCATTGAGCCAGTTCTTTCCGGAATCAAATTCCATCAGAATTATTGAGCCTGCAATCGATTTGCCGTTAAATCTTCGCAACTCGCCCGAACCTGCGTAGACAAGGGGGCCATTAAGATACGGCGCAGAAATGGTTTCCGGAGATATGGCATTGTTTCTCAAGGGGTGTATGGGAAAGCCGAGTTGACGGTTCGGCAGGAAAATTGTACTTCCCCTATCCAATAACACGGGAACTGCAAAAAGATGAGACCCTACCTGGTTGAATCCCAGCTGTGAAAACCTCGTTTTTATGTATTCAGCAGCTTCCTCGCATCCTGGGGTGCCTGTACTTCTATCTCCTATGGATGCCAGGGTTTTAATGACTTGCACAAATTCATTTGGAGATACTTCTTGGGTTTCTCCCGAGGCTGGAGTAAACAGCAGAAAAGTACAAAGAACGAATATGAATTTTAGGAATTTGTTAAAAAGATAACAAATCATTTCCTTTTATTATTTCCTAACACCTATATGGCCTACTGAGATGGAGAGCTCCCTGCGATCCTCTATTTTATCTATGCGCCCGTCGCTAATCCAGATCACCTGATCCGAGATGTTTAGCATCTTGATATCATGTGTTGCGGATATAATCGTAACGTTTCTCTCCTGGTTCAAATGCTTTAAAAGAGTGATGATCTCTTCCCCTGTGTTAAGGTCGAGGTTCCCTGTTGGTTCATCCGCCAGGATAATGGCAGGATCATTGGATAGAGCACGTGCCACGGCCACACGCTGCTGCTGACCCCCCGAAAGCTCAAACGGTTTATGGCGAAACCTGTCTCCAAGCCCCACCAGTTCAAGAAGCCGGATACCCTTCTCTACTGCCTCATCATTGTTCATCCCCGCAAAAATCATAGGGAGTGTTACATTCTCCAGGGCGGTCATGACCTGGATAATGTTAAAGGTTTGAAATATATAGCCTATTTTTCGACACCGGAGCCAAGCCAGTTCGTAAGCATCGAGCTGGGCGATGTCCACATCGTCAATAAATACCTTTCCGCTGGTAGGCTTGTCCAAGCCCCCTATCATGTTAAAAAGCGTACTCTTCCCCGATCCTGAGGATCCCATAATGGAAATGTATTTCCCGGCAACAACTTCGAAGTTCACACCTTTCAAGGCATGCACTTCTATTTTCCCAAGTCGAAAGGTTTTGGTTACATTTGAAACCCTAACAATATTCTTTACATCAGCCATGGTTTGTAACCCTTCTCTCTACTGTTCCACCCGCATTGCCTCTACTGGTTGCATTCTGGCGGCTATAACGGCAGGGTACAGAACCCCCACCATACTTAGCAAACACCCGACACCCGTAGCAATAATAATAGATACAGTCACACCTGTCCAAGAAACCTCGTTAACGGCTACATAACCAAAGTGCAAAAGGGCATTAATCATGGCGAATAATCCACCTGCCAGGGCTCCTGCACAGGCCCCTGTCAAACCCTGCATGGCTGCTTCCAAAAGAAAAAGTCTTAAAATGAACCGGTCAAGTGCCCCAAGACATTTCATGGTTCCTATTTCCCTAAAACGCTCTGTCACAGCCATGAGCTGGGCATTTACAATTCCCACCACGCAGACTAACAGTGATAGTATCACTATCCACTGCTGTTTGGGACTCTTTCCAACACTGTTATCTTCTGTGTTGAGATCATAACCATGCCGGATCAATGCCTGACGCAATTTGAAATCATGGGTAGACAGAAGCCCGTTGGCAAAATCCGTACTCACGTTAACAAAACTGAGAAAAGAGATTGCCAGCACAAGGGTCATTATTGTTATCAAGGAACGGAAAAAACGGGCACTGATGCTCTTATAGGCTATTTCCACTGATTTTGTAAAAGGGAGGACTACCTGTCGATCCAAACGATCCTCTCCTTTGAAGATCTCTCTCTTTTTCACGCCCTGAATCATCTTTTTCCGTTAGTCCCCGGATAGCCCGTGTTTGATCGATTATAAAAAATAAAACATATTTATCACAAAAGGCAATAAATGTATATAGTAATGATTCCTATTTGACGGTTACACTTCCTGCAAGCTCTTTCAGATGAACTAACAGAAGGTCTTTTTTGCAAAACATTGTATGCAAGAGACAATCAATAAAGGTAAAAGAAGTTTCAATCATTCTTTGATGATGGATCATGATTCCGCAAAAACCGCTTGAGATGGCTTGACCAAGTTCTGTGAAAAGACTATTCCAAGCTTCAACCGGATTCGTTTCCTTGCGGGTGTGGAGATCAACATTTATGGGAAAATCCGGCAAGCCGTCAGGAGGGGGAGGCTTGCTGTCCATGCTTCTCGAGACGGCATTGTATCCGAGTTCATTGAGCAGTTCGAGTGTTTCTAGACTGCACCGGTTCCAGGGGGGGGTAAATACAGGATAAAAAGACTCTCCTATCAGGTCCTGGAGACGGCTCTTGCCCCGATTCAGATCTGCACGTATCATGGAAAGGAGTCGGCTGGGTCCAAATTCCTGTTTTTTTCCGTCCATTTCATGGTTTATATGCCGCCAGCCATGCTGATGCCAGCACCATAGGGATGGAGCCTTCCGGCCAAGTTTGTTCAAGTTCTGCCAGTGAGGCCTGGTTAGCCATGAAGGGACAACAGCCAGGGAAAGGGGGGTGCGGTGTAACGTAAAAAGTTCCATGAGCCGGGCAAATTGGTTCCCGGGAACCGCCACATCATCGGCTCGAAAAAAAACATATACAGGCTTAGGTGCATTACTAAATGCTGCATCAATACAGGTACTTAATCTTGAAACCAGATCCTCAGGCATAGAATGCCATATTGAAGAAACAAAATTGGGCATTACAACCTCAACAAATTCGCCGTCTATCTTTCGATCCATTCTGCAGAATTCCCTGCACCCTCCAGATCGACATAGATAGTCGGCCTTATTTTCCTGGAAATGGTTTTATCCATAATAGTCGATAGACGATCGGGATGCAGATCTCTATCACTCAGAACCTGCAATGCATCCATTCCGGCAAGACGTTTTGCTCGAATACGCTGTTCTTGATTCTGGTGAAAAGGCCATACAAGAGCTGGCACCCGGGTGGCAAGTATATTCATACATGTATTATACCCGGCCATGCTGACGGACAGGTCGGAGGTTGTAAGATATGACAAGAACTCGGATGTGAAACGAACAACTTTAATCCTTTCGTCTGAACCCATTTGCAAACTGTCAAACTCCTTCTGGTCCATGAATGGTCCGGTAATAATGATAAGGTGTGAATTGTTCCTTGTATCCATTCGCTGAAAAGCATTCAACACCGCTTCCATCAGAACAGCACCCACTTTTCCCCCACCTGCGCTTGCCACTATTAAAACCTCTTTGTTTGATATTCCAAGCCGTTGTCTCAGTCTTTTCCTAACATTGGGTTCAGGTTTTGGAGCCACAAAGCCAGTATATACCACCGGTATGGCAATATCGCCGACCCGTGTAAAGGTTTCATTCAATTTAATCAGATTGGAATCTGCATGAATTAGCAGAGCATCAAAATACCGGTTAAGTAGATCGATAACGCGCCTTTCATACTTTTCCGGATTCTTCTTTTCCACCAGAATGTCTCTAAGGCTGCAAATTACCCGGCATCCAGGAAATTTCCGGTTGGAAATCATTTCAAGAATAGGATCGAGCTCAAAACGAAAAGCCTTGCGACCGAAAGGATAGAGCTCCACTATAAAAAGATCCGGAGATTCTCTTTTAAAAAGTTCAAAAATCAATTTTTTACGTTTTTTTTTGACAAGATCGACAGATATTTCATGGCCTGTGGAATGAAGATTTGTGAAATTACTGTCCATCATCAACCCTGGAAGGCGGAATTCACTCACATGATCAGGCAAAGATATATCAATTTCAGCACCGCCGGTAACTAGAATCACTTGGTGTTTTTCAAGAGCCTTGCATATTTCAAGACTCCTGAAAAAGTGACCGATTCCGAGAACATGCTGGCAATATTGGATAATTTTCATCACATCACGTTACTGATAATGCCAAGGCATTTATCGCTTTTATTTTGAGCCCTTCTATGTCATGGATCAGCCAGTGTAAATACCCTGGATAAAGAATAATTGGCTCTGTCGAGAGAAACTTTTGCCTGCAAAGTCGATAGACAAGGCTTTTAATCACCCCTTCATGTGTTATTACGAGAATCTTTGAGCCCGGCAATTTTTCGTATGCCTCTTTTAATGCACTTTTACTTCTTTTCCAAACCATATTTCGATCTTCTCCACCTGGGGGACAAAATCTCCACCCTGCTGCCTCCTGTTCGGCCATTAACAGAGGGGCCTCCTTTTTTATCTGTGCTATTGTCTTGCCTGCCCATACTCCCCAATGTTGTTCCCTGAGCCGTGAATCCTCTATTACCGGAATCTGCAACGAAATGTTGATAAAGTGAGCGGTTTTTTGTGCCCGACCGATGTCGCTTACAAGAATTCGATCCCATTTGAATTTATTCAAGATCCGGCCCTGTTCTATGGCCTGCTTTTCTCCTTCAGGCGTGAGCGGGGTATCGATTTGACCCTGGATTCGCTTTTCCCGGTTCCAAACTGTTTCCGTGTGTCTAATGATACCGAACTGCGTTATTTTGTGAATTCCGGCCATAAATCGTTAATAGCGTTCAAAAGTTATGGCATGATCGTTTCCTAAAATAAATGGGACCCATATAACAATCTATCCGGTAATGCCAATTCCAAAAAGTTGAAAATCCCATCGCCGGGGATGATATCAATTTACTTAGGAGAAAGTAGCCAAATATTTAGGGTTAATCGTTAAACTTAAGTTTGACAGTAAAAGTGAGTTCAAAAATATAACTGGTTGAAATTATTAGATCCGACTTAGCAAAATCTCCGAACGGTAGTGCCACAGAAGAGCACAATAACTATTGACA
>SDBT01007941.1_pt1 | contig 17408 bp, 13 predicted proteins | sample 2277101 | NCBI WGS metagenome assembly SDBT01 (sample SAMN10404973, study PRJNA504765) | marine sediment metagenome | isolation source: marine sediment core GS10_PC15, 103 cmbsf | place: Arctic Ocean: Southern Knipovich Ridge | collected 2010 | reverse complement strand
AGAAGCTGGAAAAAAGCTTAGATTCTGCTGGTTTCTTAAAAAAAAGGGGAATTAATAAAATTTTAACGCAAGGTAAAGAAAGGTATGCAAAATTAACAGATGAGCTATTAAATACACTTTTGGTTGGTTTTCGTAAATTTTACTTTGATTTAGCCAATCATATCAAAGAAATTGCTAAATTCATTCCTCAAGAAACTGAAACTATCCGAAAACTTCAAATACCTAGTTTTAATCCTACAGAGATAGTGAAATTCAGTTCTGATGTTCTCAAAACGCACAATCAGATTGCTGATGTGTTAAAAGGGAAAAATATATCTATTCTTCTTTTCAATAGAGAGATTATCGATTTATACTCAAAATTTGTTAATTTTGATGAAGAAAAAATTCGTGCAACCTCGAAAACAACGAAAACGAGTATCCATGTGATGATGATTTCTGATCTTCTTGAGCTATTTGATTCATTAGAAACTGAAAATGCGTATTTAAAGCAACGTCGTAAAGGAACTGAGGGGAAAATTCAAGTAGCAATAGTTCAAATGTCTTCAGAATTACAACAACATCTTGATACTGCAAAATCCATTGGATTAGAGCTCAGTGACAGAACTGATACTATGAAGAAAGAGATTCATGAAATCCAAGTTGAAGCAGAATCAACTACTTCAGTTGAAACATTAATTGAAATGGAAAAGAAGTTAAACTCATTTAGTAAAGAGTTTATCAATACTTTAAGAACTTATGAAATTTCTCTAAAAACGGAAACAGAAGATCAAATCGGACGAATAATGCAAGTTATTGGTAAAGGAGAAACTGAAGCTGTCTTATCTCCTGCCCCCGAAATAGATATATCTACTTCCAGCATAGCTAAATATATCCAAGATATAGAAAAAATACGCTCTTGGCATCAACAACAGAAAATTTCGGTCAAAAAAATTGTTGGTACAGCTGAATTGAAGAATTCTGCTAAAACAATAGGCGCAATGAAAATACCTATACCCTCTAATTTTATCAAGGATTTAAGGGAAGTGGAAAAAGAATCAGAAAATGTCAAAGATCTAAGTGATTGGGTCATTCTTGTAAAAAAGTACTATAATTTGAAGTCTTCATTAGCAGAATGTTGTCAAAGTTACTTTTTTAGAATGTTAGAAAATCCTCACATTCAAGAAGTAATAAATATTCAAGAAGGACCCCAAATCCCCATTGTACGAGATTTTGAAGCATTATCTCCCAGTGAATTGATAAATAAGGCACGAGAGATTAAAGATTGGGAAACACGATTAATTGCGTACTTTTCAAAACCATCACAACAGAGTTTGAGGCAAAATCTGTTAAATTTGTATGATTCTCGTGAAAGTTTAAGAAATATCTTATCAGAAGATTTAAAAGCACAGATAAAACATCAAAGAGAGAATGTAGTAATAGAAGAAAAGGAAATAAAAGATCTAGTAAAAGAAATTGAGAGTCTGACACGTTTAAATGCAAATATGAAATCAGAATTATGGAATGCAATTGATATAGAAATCCATCCAATCATCAATCTTCTGACAAGCTTGGAGACTATCCCTCCAAAATTAAAATCTCACGTACCTGTTTTAGTATTAGACGATTTAAAATCTGTCAGGGAAGAAATAATTGCCTCTTCAAAAGCTAGTACACAAGAACTCTTAGATCAGTTTGAGCAAATTCCAGTTTGGAAGTACAAAATTTCTTCTCGAATTCGTGAAAACCTTCAAACAATTCCTTTTCCTTTAATACCTATAGAAACACGTTTTGATTTAAGAGAAAGACGAAATCAAATCGTAAAAGAAGTTGATAAGCTTTCTGAATCTGGAAATATCGAGGCTGTAGTAAAAGAATACATTTCTTTTCTAGAAAATATTGATGAAAACAGGAATGAAATTCTAGTCGAGTTAAGAAAGCATATTGAGAACCTCGATGGCGTCGATAAAAGACTCTATCGTCTTTTTAAGTCACAAAAAAGTAGTGTTGCTTATTCAACAGATAAAGAGCTCGAGCATTTAGATTATTCTGAAGCTCTTACAGAATATTGGCAGATGAAGGCGCAGATTGATCGAAAAATATCTGGATTAGCTGAACAGATGGAACGTGAAATTTATTCACACATGCAGGATTATTCTAAACTTCCAAATCAATATGCCATCTTTTTCGAGGAAACTCTGAAATTAATGGACGAAAAAATGACTGAAATCAAAACACACAAGGATATCGTTCGTTTGGTTAATGTTTTTGAGAGTTATAGTTTAGAGAGCTTACAAATGGCCAAGGATTCGGTTGCTACACTTCATAGGAATCTTTATAATTGGCTAAGGGTGAGTCTTCCTCGTATACACGAGATTGTTCCTGTCGATCCTGTTGTATTCAGTGCTGAAAAGCAAATTGCTGATTTTGATACTGAAGAATCTTCTCATGAAAGATTAGCTCATAAATTTCGTCAATTAATTTTCCTATACGACACCGAAATCCTCGCAGTCTTATTCGCGCAAGCTGTTCAGGAAACTCGAAAAGTGTTGAAAAATGTAAATGATCTAAAAGAAGTCGGAATAAACATAATATCTTACGTTGGAGGGTATATAGAAATATTTAGTCAGGTTATTGTTAAAAGCCAAGAGGATGTACAATTAAAAGAAATTACAGAGGTCTTTGTAGAGATAGATCGTCTTCAATCTGATTCCAAAGCATCGAAAGTAATTAGGGATAGTGGGGGACAATATATCAACGAAATACAGAACTCTGTTGAGTATCTATTTAACCATTATCAAATTGACCTCCGCCAAGATGAACGTATCGATCTCACATATCTAGGTAAGTTTCAGGAAACTGCAACAACAAATCATATTGGACGATTAACAGAAGCTATAATTGAGCTAAGCCATGTTAGGGGAAGAGTTATCGAAATTGTAAAGGAAATTGAGAAAAAACAAAATGCTAAATTACAAGCTGAATTAGGAAATTTGGAATATTATTCAAATATCCAAGAATTATTCAAGAGGTTTACACAGGAAGCTTCTAAGAGTATTTTTCCTTTATCAGAGTTAATAAACTTAAGAGATGAATTCTTAAGTTCTCATGACCTTAAATACATATTAACGCTACTCCCAAAAATCGATGAGCAACGCGAAGAATGGAAGAAGGTATCCATTCAATTAAACCATTGGCATAGAGCAATTCGGATGTTTCGGCCAAGGTATACTCCCGCTGATAGTAACGATGAGAATAAGCGGCAGTATAAGGAAATTGCAAAGAAAATAGCTGAAACTTATCCACATAATAAAGTAATCCGTGAATATCTCTCATTAGTTATGAGAATGTTCATAGAATTGAAATCTGGTATTGAATTGGGATAGTAATAGAAGGCGAAATAGAATGTCAGATAGTTTAACGGGACAAGAAAGCGAAATATTCGCGATAGGAATTGGAGAATGCGGCAGCAATCTTGTAGGAAGTTATCTTGCAAAATCTAAAAAAGGAGAACTTCCCCAAAGAATACGAGAGTATTTAATAATGAACACTGATCGTGGTGACTTATTAAAAGCCAGAAAAAAATATTCCATTTCAAAAAAAAGGACTCTTCTTTATTCAGACGCTGAAATAGGAGTAGGTGGAAAATTTTCTGCTGGTTACGATGCTGTGATAAATTCTCAAGATATTATTCTAAATCAACTACAGGGATTAGGATATGAGGGTATAAGCGGATTCTGCATTTTTACTAGTTTTGGAGGAGGAACAGGTTGTGGTGGAACCCCCGCGTTAATAAGGTTATTAAGAAAAAGATTTGCTGAAGAGGAGAAAAGAAAAATCTTTATTTATGTTTTTGGAGTTTTACCATTCATTAATCAATCTTCTGAAGCTGTAAATAGTGTATGGGCACTATCAAGATTGTTAAGGTTACAATTGGAGGAAGGAAATATGGGTCCAGATTTAATTCTCTTATTATCTAATCGGACCATGCTTGAGAGAGTTTTGAGTTGGCAAAGAGGAGAATCTGTTGATTTATTAAGTAGACAAACTGGAATCGATTTAGCTGACTTAGAGGAGGAAAAAAATCGGCCTTTAGCGCCGAGTGTAATTGGCCAAGATGGCACTCATTATACACCGCAAGTAGAGGAAGCTTTTGTTGAATTAATTAATCCTCTTGCTTTAGAATCGATCGCTGAAATGTTATCACCTGGAGTTCCTGAATTAGGAAAAGAAGTATTACCAACAACGGATATTGGTGATTTTGCACTTAAATTGGACAGTGTAGTTGTACCAGCAATGTTCGATAATTTATCAATTTTTCCAGAAATAGGAGGAATGGATTCTCAGCTTGCTACAGCCGTAGAATATACCTTATCGAATTGTAGCCTTACAGATATGGGTACAAATCCTGCAGCATCATCAGTGTTCTCTGTACTCAGTGGACCTAAAAATATTGCAAGAGTTGAGTTCGATCCAATGTTAAAAAAAGCATTATCTCCGTTCCTCGCTAAAGGAGCGAGTATTTCTCCAACATATTGTGCGTATGATGATGAATCAAGTCGGGCTTCTCTACTTCTACTTTTCGGATTACCAAAAATACCAGAGCTACATAATATTCTTGAAGAAGCTAAGGCTCTAATTGAATTGCATAGTGGTGATTCCGAATTAAAACAACACTGGTTTAAACGATCAAAAGGAACTACTCGAAAAGAGCTTATGGAAGCAGTGAATGACTTAGAAAAGCTGTTTGGTTATTATATAAAACCAGAATAAAATAAGGTGCTTTGAGAAGTTGGATGAAAATAATGATCATCGGTTTGAGTATCGAAATGATCCAGATTATCAGAAAGAAAAAGAAAACCAATCTTCGTCAATAGATTTCTGGTCTTCAAGAGGAAATATTGGTGAAAAGATAAATATCCTCATAGGTTTAAATATTATCACTCTAGATATGATCTCCAAACTTTTTGATATACTAAGAGAGAAAGAAGAATTTTCGATGGATATTGTTGAAGAATTGACTTTCTTTCAAGAATTCCTATCAAAAATAAATACCAAACCCGAATCTTCTTTCGATGTAAAAGCTAAATTGAAAAAGCTTGAAAAAAAAGTAACTTCGATATTATCTGACATCACTAGTGAATCAATCTTAACTGAAGGTACTCCAATCTCGAGTAGTGATTTAGAACCAACGGAAATGGTTGGCGATATTTTTCAGCGGAAATCAGAATATGTTGATAAAATTGGTGTAATAGAATCAATTAAAGCTCTTATTAGTTCTTATTCTAATTTATCACATCTAGGATTTCCTAATTATTATTTAGCTGCATGTGAAGAGATATACCACCATGAAATTATGAATGATTCATCTCTTCCTGACAAACAAGCAGTAATACAGATTCCTACTTTACAATTGAAGAGAATAATCAGTAAACTGTTAAGAGAGGCCCCCTCTGCTAGATTACTCCAAAATCTTAGACGGATGTTCCCAGCTGAATATGATTCAACCCCTTCGACTGCTGAAAAAGACCAAATTAAAGATATCATAAGAAAGTATTTTTTAAACTTATCCGAATACTCCACAGAAAACCAAAGTCTGTCAAACTCACTAAGTATGTCTAGAAATATAATGAGGGAGTATAATTTAGGAGCAGGGGATTTAGAATCGAGAATACCAAATGTATCATTCAACATTGTAAAAGAAATCCATGAAGAAGTTCAGAAAGTCAATATAGATGACTTTAAAAAATTCATCCTTTCAGAAACAATTATCTTGATTCATCGGTTGAATGATTCGATATTACAGAATGAAAGATTCGTTTTCTTCCTTAGACGTTTAAAATAAATGCACCAAAAAAAACAAAATACAATGCAAAATAAGGTTCAAATATACTATTTAATGATCTAAATTTCTTAAGAAATAAATTCCATGTGAGGATAAAATATGGGTTTAGAGGAAAATATTAACGCTATCCAGCAAACACTACGAGAATTACAAATCTCTCTTCAATCCGTTAAGGATCCATCTGAGACAGTTTCAGTACTACAAGCATCGATACAAAATTTAAATTTGATGTTATTAGGAGTAGAAGAAAAGTTCGAAACCAATGCTACTAATACAAACCAAAAAATCGATTCAATGTCTCAGATCATTGATTCGATTAAATTTGATCCTGGACTGCAATCATCTATCCAGCAACTTCCTCCTTTAGTTTCATCATTTGAGGAATCACTTAGATCAATTCAAAAAACGTTCGAAAAAACAACTGAAGAAACAAGAAATGACCTGAAATTCATCAAAGTTAGTTATGTTGAAGATGTGGTTGTTAATATGCGCAACCTCTCTAAAGAAATTACAGATATGGTAAGAACTTCGGGTGAGAAAACTAATCAGCAGTTTGAAGCAAGTGTTACTAGTTTTACACCAATACAAGAACAGCTAAATAATATCGAAACCAGTCTTAATTCACTCATCGAAAATCAAACCGATCAATTGTCAACGGTTGCTGAGCTCCGAGATCGGGTAAATGCAATTATTCAAGTGGAATTATCGTCTTTACGAGATAGAATAGCTATTTATCTAGAATCTTCGGTGAATGAGCTAAAAACAGCAGTAACTGAAAGGTTAGCAAGTCAAGATGTAAATCTACAGACTTTAATAGCAACTACAAAACAATTAACACAGACTGTTTCTGCTCTACCTGAAATGGTAAAAAAAGAAATTGACGAAGCAGTTGAATCCAAGATTATAAAAGAAATAAATGATATGAAAAAAGAAATGAAGAGAATGACCGCATTTATTGTTCGGAGTCAACGAAAGAAAAAAAGTGAAGAAAATGATAAATAATTCTCTTTGGATGACCGAATATTGTTAATTGATTCAATCAAGAATTGAAATCTATGCAAAAACAAATGAGAAAGATGACTGCTTTTATAGTAAAGAGTCAAAAAGATAAAGATAAGCCTGGTTAATAAACATCTAGAATTCTTTAATCATTTGCTTCTCCAAATCGGTCAATAACATCTTGAGAAACAGAAAACTGATGGTTAATTACCTTTAGAAGATAGGATATTCTTGGTTGAATTACTGTGCGAGTTTTTATGAATCGATTCTTTCTAAATTAAAAGCATCAAACATCCCTCGTTTAGTCAAAAATTTAAAGATATTGAAAATCTTCTCCTCATTTATCCCTTTAAAGCGGTCAAGACAATCCTGAAAAGAAACCATACTATTTTTATCTTGCATAATATAAATTAGTTCATCAAAATCGTCTAGTGGAATGTCTCCCAGAAGTTCAAGAAACTTAGGGAATCCACGATAGAATGTATATAATTTTGCTCCGCGTACTGTGATTTCAAATAGGATCGTTTTAGAATATCGTTTATATTCATTAATACTAGCAAATTGTTGTTTATAAATACGGGACATATGATCACGAAAGAAGTAGGCAAAAATCATTGTGCCTACGTCAGAAAAAGTGTTCTTCTGGAAGATTGGGTCATCTAGCTCTTCTGCATACATTTCTTCAATTCTCTTAACAAAATTTAGTAAATCTTTTCTAATTGTGAATTCATCGCGCTCTTTATGGTCTTTATCTAACACTGCCATTACTATAGCAATCACTCGTGAACCTGACTCTAAAATTAAATCTGCTTCCCCAAATCCAGCGGAAGATAGAGTTTCTCCCATAGCCTCCTTACCAAAAGATCTTAGAGCTGCAATAAGAGAACCTACCATATCTTGGTCTTGTTCAGTTGCACCAAATGATTGATTGTATATTGTGAATCCTTCATCAGTAATAATTTGTACAAATTTGAGTCTGACCATTTTCTTCTCCAAATTTTCATCGATAAGAAACTGCATCTTTTATTTAACAATTAAGATGTAAGAAGTTTTTAGTTCCTTATAAGATCAATCTAATAGACTCATCTATGTTTAATATAGAATGCATATGTGAACTACCCCCAGCTAAAGCAAGGGGCTTCCTGCGAGTCCGCTGAACCCTATAGGGGAAGATTTCTCTTTACCATTGGCTGTGTGTCGCAGAAAACCTTTCCACTTATGTAAGAAAGATTCCTCGTTCACAGAGGATTGATGCAATAGGTTTTTTTCTTGTAGGAACTTACTCATAATATTAACAGCAGAGTTTAAGTCCCTATCCATTTGATTTCCACAATTGCACTTAATAGTCCTTTCAGATAATTTTCTGTCTTTTTTCGATCCACATATACAGCAAGTTTTAGTAGTATTTTTTTCATCAATTTTTACTACTTTCTTACCTAGTTTTTCTGCTTTATAGGTAAGGAATTGTACAAACCTGCTTATATGTCCTGTATTTTGGAGTGAATAGTTTAACGTTTTTTGCTTCTTTAATTTCTTCTTCCTAGCCATTCGTTTAACCGCTAGGTCGCCAACAATGAGAGTGTTAGCTTTAGTATTAGTCAATACCACTTTAGAAATTTTGTGTTGAAAGTCTTTCAGCTGATTAGATTGTTTTCTTTCCATCTGTACTAATTTACGATTGTACCAGTGCCATTTATGGCTTTTTTTCTTACAATGGTCACGCTTAGATTGCACTTCAACTATTTTCTTTCGCCAGTACTTATCGGGGCGTTTATTAGGTATTTGAGTAAATCGCGACTGTAAATTAACCATAGAAACAAGATTATTTATCCCTAAATCAATCGCTTGGTACAATCCATTATCATAATACGGTCTAGAGGGGGATATTTCACAATTAATTGCTAAAAACCACCGTTTTTTATAGTCTTGTAAGAGTTCTACTTGTTTAATCTTTCCTTTGGGTAGAAAGGTCAGTTCAAACGTCAGGTCTGCTTGAGAAGGATGTTTATGTGATAAATTTATGCTATTTTCATGGAATTTAAATCCGTTCTGATTATAACACAGAGTAAAAAAATAATCTTTTCCTCGGAATCTTGGTGGACGAGCAGTATTATTTCCATCCTTTATTAACGAAAAAAATGATTTATAAGCAGCATCAAGCTTTTTAAGCGTCATTTGGAGGACTTTGGAGTAGACCTGCCTGTACCTTGGAAACAGCTTCTTTAATTGGGGTAAGGCGTTTTGCTGCTCTATATAAGTAACACAATAGTTGTAGGTATCATAGAGATACCTTCTTTCAGCTAGTGCATGGTTGTACAGTAACCGACACGTCTCTGATAATTCCCATAGTACCTTCTCCTGTTGCTTATTGGGAATAATTGTGAACTTCCTTGTGAGAGTTACCATGCAACCAACCTGAGATATTTTATCTTCATTGCCATATATAAACCTGATTAACCACTTCTTACAACTTAAACAACATTCATTTCTCCTTTCCATCTTTCTTATCCTATTATTCTTTCTGTCTCCTTCTCATTGTCTTTGAGATAATTCTTGTCTCTCCATTCCTCCCCCATTTTTCCTAATAAAAAGAAATGGGACTTCTAGCGAAGTTAGGTTAAATTTTAATTATATAAATGAAATACACTAAAGATGATTATCATTCAGGGGTATAATCGAAATGACGATTTCAGCTTATATTTTGGCTGCTGGAAAAGGAACAAGGCTGCTCCCATTTACATCACATATTCCAAAGCCAATTTTACCAATTGTTAACAAACCTATAATTCATCATTCAATAGAACGATTATTGATGGCAAACCACCAAAAGATAGGTATCATAATTAGGAAAAATGATACTATTATTCCTCAATATATCCAAAAAACTTTTCCTCAGCTTAATCCATTATTTATATACCAAGAAGAATTCCTTGGAACTGCAAACGCGGTTCTCCAAATAGAAAACAATTTAGAAACAAAAAATTTTCTTGTAATAGCAGGAGATTCGTTATTTTCTGCAAGATATCTACAGGAGCTAGGTAAAACACATTTAAAGGAAAAAAACAAAATCACGCTCTCATTAGAAAAAATGGGATTTGATTTAATGCAATTTTCCTCAACTGTTGACTTTCATGATGGACGAGTTTGGAAGATGAGAGAAAAACCAGCCACTCAAGAGGAAGTACTGAGTGATCTCAACTCTTCAGCTCTTTACATATTCTCCAAATCCATCTTCCAGACACTTAAGGAGATCAAAATGAGTAAAAGAGGCGAATATGAAATAGCGACCGCAATAAATAAAACAATTGATAAAGGGTATCGTGTGGGTGGAGTAATCACTAATCGTGTATGTCACATCAGCAATGCTCATGATTTATGGCACTTTAATATGGAATTCCTTAATGAGGATCAATATCGAGACATCAATGGGAACATTTTTGGTCAGAATGTATCAATCTCAGATTCATCAAATATCGAAAATTCGATATTAGGAGACAATGTAATCGTTAAGGACGATTTGTTTATAAAAAATTCTGTGATAATGTCTAATACATTAGTTGAACGTAATTTTACTAATGCATTAGTACATGAGGGATATTCCGAAGTCTTTTCATAAATGAAATACAATAATTAAGAGATTTTGAAAGAAATTTGCGGATAATTTTTCTAGACTAGTTTAAGAATTTAATTTCGTATGAAATATTAAGGTAGTTAAGTAGATATTGATATAGACTACTTTGCTCATTTTATTATGCTAAACTATTGGTGGAAAAATGACCACTAGAGTAACAAGGCTTTCACGTTTGTCTCGAAATAAGACCACCGGTAATTTAATTATTGGATTAGCAATTATTATTGGAAGTATAATCATAATTAATCACCTTATTACTGGTTTCTCAACATCCGTTGATCAAATTTTTGTTGTTTTTGGAATATTATTTTGCTTCTTCTTCTCTTATATAAGTAATAAGAAATTAAGACAGCCTTTTTTTTCTGAATATTCGCGATTTTTCGAAGAACTAGGTGAAAGGAGGTTGAAAATTCAAAAAACAGCGGTTTTAGTTGATTTAATAGAACCTCTTCAATCCCTATCGGTTTTAAATACGGTATTATCTCAACTTGACGAGCTTCAGATGGAGATGGAAACGCTTACCAAGATTACCTCATCTGAGTTATCACTCAACTCATCAGGTACACGAACTATGCAAATCCAAAATACTTTACAAGCTATTATCAAATTCAGTAAATCAACAAAAGAAATAATAGAGGAAAAAAGAGATAAGATAATCTACTTAGCAAAGATTAGGAAAATCGTTTTTGATTCAATAAAACAGCATCTATCCCGTCCTAAAAACAAAATTGAAACCGAATTTTTGAGATACAAGGTTGAAAAGAAGTTTAAGGTTAGAAATCAAAATATTGATGTTCATCTAATTCAGCAGATCCTAAATCATGCGTTAGATCAGGGTGAAATTCTGGGACGATTAGAACAAGATAATCAAGGAGAAAGGTTATTATCCATTGAAAGCATCCCTGAGCGCACCAAAGAACCTCGAAGTGGCGTTTCTTGGCATCCTAATAGGCAATCAGAAGCTCAATGCATTATCTGTCGGCATTCAATAAATCATTCCGAACCCACAGTTGATTGTCCAAATTGTGATAATTCTTTTCATCATAACCATTTACTTGAATGGTTGAAAGTATTTGGACATTGCCCAATCTGTCATCAAAGGATTTCAATATTTTCTAATCCTTCCTAAATCAATTTATTAATTGACTGCGTCATGACGTAATCATACATAAATAGAGCTGATTTCAAGTTATTATTCCGAAAACATATACAATTATCTGAAATTAATTACAAAAACTTTTTATTAAGCAATTATCAAATTAAATTTAACTAAATTAGAATTGATAAGGTAAATCAGAATAAATATAACAATATTATTCGTATTCAATTCTGAAAGATTTAACCTGAAGGGAATATCAGGGGTCACTGTGTGAATGGATTCACTGGAAAAATTTAGTCTTGACGGCTTAGATGAGTTAGATACTCAAATTAAACTATTTCATTTAGGTGTTGAATCATTTAGTCCTTATGCCAGTAAGGGAAAAATCGACATGATCATTCGATCTGAAAATGGAGAAGAAGCACGATATGCTGACATCAAAGTATGCTCTGGGACTAAAAGCAAAGAAGAAACAGTTACATGGGAGTTAGAAATAAGCTTTTTCATGAAGAACGAAAGTTTTATCATCCTTACAGTTCGGTTACCTGAAGAAGATGAAACATTTCAAAAACATCATTTTGTGATAAGATCATCTGAATTTCTCTCAATTGTTAAAAAACAAAAGCTGAAAACTGACAAAAATAAGTGGATATTAACTGTTCCATATTCAGATATAATTGCTATCTGCAGAAAATCGAAAAAGAAGCTCTCAAGAGCCATAAGTAGGACAATGAAAAAATATTTTGATAATTGGGATATTTTAATTGAATGGAGAAATTACGTAAAAGCAGATTGATATTATTTGATGGTAAGAACCGACTATTTTGGACTTAGATTGATCAAACATATAATCCTTTACTTGGTCCTAAGGGTTCTCCTTGAGTTATCTGACTATTACGTTCTGCTAATTCCAGAAGAGATTTTCTAATTTTCTCTGAATCTTTAATGAGTGAACTTGTATCAATATTCAGTTTTTTAACTTTATTAATCGCGTCGATTAATAATGCAGCCCCACCTGGATCTGGGTATGGGGTTGTAATAGGAATGAGAAATGAGAATCCCTCAATCGTTGTGAGTAATGCTTCATTCATTATTGCACCTGATAATCCTGAGATGAAACCTGTATGAGGTTTTGGAAAATCAAAGTTTTTAAGTTCTTCATTATTCTTATATACCTGTGGTTCAGCTACGAGGTAAACATCTTTTTTCGGTTCATGCGGGTCTGCAACGAAGCCATCAAGACAGATAACTTGCTTTGTCTCAATCCCAATAGCCCATTCTAACATAGCATGAGCTAAGTAATAATATGCGTGAGAAGGACAAGGAGACTCACCAATTAAGACAACGAGATTCTTTTCTTTACACCCATATATTCTATAAGGATATGCTAAAACACCATCAATAAATACTGAAACTGGAGGAATGAGGGGAGAACGAATAGATCCAATCCACTCTAATTCAAGTTCTTTAATAATTTGTTTAGCTGCAATATTTCCGACTAACCCAGGACCAGGAAAACCAACTACAATCCATTCAGGTTTAATATCAGTTGAACATTCACATATTGTCTTTCTTGGATCAGCTCTTCTTACAAGAGATGTTTTATCTTTCATAAATGTCTCTCCAAATAAATTTTACTATTAATAATACCATTTAATTTCATTATGTATACCTTTAATAATTTTTGGACTCTAATGAGGGAGATTTATAACCATACTCAAAAATGGAAAATGCAGAAGAAAATTACCATAGCAGCTTTACTAGTAAATTTGACCACAATGGAAGGGTTTTATATACAGAAATCGTTCAATAATATTTTTAATCATGTAAAAAACCACCCTATTTTATCAGTGATTATTATTTCAGTAATTATTGCTTCATCTCTCATTACCATTGGGTTATTCACAATTTTGTCCCCTTTGTTCTCCATTCCTGATTTTTCTCTTAGTTCATTCAGGATAACGAATGTGGATGAAGGATTTGTTTATGCAGAATTTTCTTTCAATTTTACAACTCCAATAAAAAATGAAATTTCAATAAAAAAAATTGAGATTGATCTATATCAGGCTAATAGCCAAGAAAAAGAGATTTTAGCTTCTGGAAATACTCTAAAACCATTTGTAATTAAACAAAATGAAATTATTAAAGAAAATATCTCATTTATCTTCGAGGTTCCAGTAATTGGGAATCTTTTAGAAGTCCTTCTTGAAGAAGAAAAGATAGGTATAATTGGGAGAGCTTATTTTCTTTTTGGTATTTCTGCTCCATTTTCATATCAACCAGAAAACATAGGAATAAGTATCCTTCCTTCAATTGAAATTTTAGAAGTTCACCCAATCCCTCCAGGGTCTACTTTAGAGATTTTAGTCAGTATTTATAATCCTCATGACATAATACTGAATATAACAAGTGGAAAGTTTGATTTGATAGCTTCTGAATATGGATTATTGGGGAATGTCACACTAACTGAAGCTATAATACCTCCAAAAAGTTCTAATCTTACAATATATATTCATATGGAAAAAGAAGAAATGACCTGGTTGATTGAGACAATATTGAACAATTTACCTCTTCAAGCTGAAATTAAAAATCTTCAGGCAATTCTTTTATTCGGGGGAGAATATGTCAATGTTTTTATGGAGGATGGCCCTTCATTTACATGGGGAAACTATAACTCTAGTTTAGATGTTCAAGGTATCGATAATGTAAGCGCTAATATTCTTGAATTTATCTTTTCATTCGATATTAGTCTTGGTTTACTTGGAATGCCCCTGTGGGGATATAATATTTCGTCTAGTAGAATAAATGGTTCTAGTTTATCTTTTGAACTTTTTTATGTAATTGAAGGGGAACCTATCAATGTGGGAAACGGAAGTACAAATACTGCGTACATTATTAATAGAAATGAAATAACGGTTTTAAATGTTCATATCAATGTTATTGGGACACCAGCGGTTATAATGGCTGCTTTATGGTTATCTGGAGAGAATCTTGAAATTGATGTCAGAAATGGGTTTTTAATTCTAATTTTCTATGATGTCTTATTACAGGTGAGTTTTGAACTTAGCTTTGATGTATAAACAATTGTAAGTACTTCAGAAATTATTATGAATGAAAACAACCAAATCTTTCTATTAGTTGAATTTCCTTTCACCAATTCAATGGTGGGATTCCCTACGAGGATTTTTATTAATGAGAACTCCTTTTTTTAAATCTAGAAATCAAAGGTCTCTGTGCTTTCAAAAACACGACATCCAGTTGAGTTTATTTCAAATGGATATGTAGATTTATCTTGCTTTAATCCACGCATTTTAACCACTTCAATTGAGCGTTCACGATCTCGTCCAATCTTTTTGTGATAAATTCTAATAACACCATATGCAAGAAATTCTTCTACTGTAAATTCTACTTCACTTGATCCTAATTCTAATGTAGCTAATGAGACAGTTTTCCGACCAGCTAACATTCCAAAGAGTTTGTGCAATTCTCGCCTCATAGAAAATTTATCCTTAAAGAGGAACGAGAAAGCATTCAATGGATCAATCATCAAACGTATCGCCCCAGTACTGTCGATTTTATCTTTGAGCTGATCAATCATGAAATTTAAACTAGGTCCTCCATCTTTCATACCTTGTTTATGAATAGAATACAAAACATTTGTGGCAGAATAGTCTAATATCGTCAGGAGCTCCTCACGCTCTAAAAATTCTAAATCCCAACCAAAATTTCCCATTGTGGTTAATACATGATGACGTGGTTCATTCATCGTAACTAAGATGCCTGGTTCTCCTTTTAAACATCCTTGTACAACAAATTCAGTAGCAAGTGTTGTTTTTCCGCATCCTGGACCTCCTGCAACTACGACTACCCATCCAAGAGGAAAACCTCCTCCTAAGATAGCGTCTAAACCTTCGATGCCAGAAGAAACTAATTCAATTTTTTGTCGCGACATGATCATCTTCACTTTTAATCAGATTTTTGATTGGTAATAAGGAGTTCCAATTCACGTTCTAGTAATTTCACCTCAGAGGTAGATAAAGTTTGAGGTGAGAATGGAATTAAGAGATTCGTTCCTTGGACAAGAACTTCATCACGAATATGTTGAATAAAACGAAGAACAGGTTTAAATTCATTTTGAGAAATTAAATACTCAATCCCATCCAATATTGCTATTGATTCTTTTGTTTTAGAAATAAATTGCTGTATTGTGTGGGATATCATCGTGAGCTGTGCTGGATCAATATTCATTTCCCCTTTTCTCCTAGTTAACCAGAAAATGGTAGACTTCTTGATCTTAAAATCATGGTGGATTTGTTCAGGAAAAGATCGTGATATACACAGACCAGGAATACCATCCGCAACTAGGTCAGCAAATAATGCAAAAGCTTGAAGTGGCTTTTCTTCTGCTATCAGATAAGTAATACCTGATCTTAGCTGATTCTTCCTTTTTCCGTTTTTTACTTTTTTAACTGGTTTTCGTTTACGGCGAGTCATTTAATCCTTCCAAAATTATTCCTATAGGAGATTCAGCTTATGAATCATTGGATTGGCTTTCTATGGAGCAGAATTGGCATCTTCAATTTTCTTAAAGGCATATCTTGCTGGATTGTTCTTGTTTTGTGGAATTATATTATTCAATTTAGATAATACTTTGGTGATTTTTAACTTGTTTGTCAGAAGTTCCTATCTTTTAAGTATCGGATGAATGACAAGCTGTATATTAATTTGATTACTTGATTTTTTTAGAAACCAATTTGTGATTAGATAATGAGATACAAGTTAGACAGAAAAGCACATTCAGTTTTTGCTCTAACGTATCATTATATCTGCTGTATCAAATATAGAAGAAAAATCTTTGATTCATATAAAATTATCAATCGAATAAAAGAAATAAACCAAGATATTGCAGAAATGTTTGAGGTAGAAATTATTAATCAAGAAACTGACCAAGATCATATTCATATTTTATTCAAAGCAACTCCCAAAACTAATATGGTGAAATTCATTACCTCATTGAAAGGAGTCTCATCTAGATACTTATTCAACGAATTTCCTGATCTTAGAAAAAAGCTCTGGCGTAGCCATCTCTGGAGTCCAAGTTATTTCTTATGTACGACAGGGCAGGTGACTCTTGACCAATTTAAAAAATATATCGAATCTCAGGGACAAAAATAAGGTGTTTCATACCTATAAAATCCAAGTCTATCCGACCGAAGAACAGCAAAAGGTACTATGGGATTTATCAGAGAAATGCCGCTTACTCTATAATTTTGCGTTAGCTGAGAGGAAAGATGATTGGAATGAAACCAAAGCCCTATCTTCAAAAGAGAGAGAATATATTAGGTATGTAGACCAGCAAAACCAATTACCAGCTTTTAAAAGAAAGCATCCTGAATATGGCTGGGTCTACTCCAAAGTCCTCCAAATGACCCTAAAGAAACTTGATACTGCTTATAAATCGTTTTTTTCGTTAATAAAGAATGGAAATAATACTGCTCGTCCACCAAGATTCAGAGGGAAGAATTATTTTTTTACGTTGTGTTATAATCAGAGCGGCTTTAAATACCATGAAAATAGCATAAATTTATCACATAAACATCCTTCTCAAGCAGACCTGACGTTTGAACTGACCTTTCTACCCAAAGGAAAGATTAAACAAGTAGAACTCTTCCAAGACTATAAAGAACGGTGGTTTTTAGCAGTTAATTGTGAAATATCCCCCTCTAGACCGTATTATGATAATGGATTGTACCAAGCGATTGATTTAGGGATAAATAATCTTGTTTCTGCGGTTAATTTACAGTCGCGATTTATTCAAATACCTAATAAACGCCCTGATAATTATTGGCGAAAGAAAA
>SDBT01007940.1_pt1 | contig 17408 bp, 15 predicted proteins | sample 2277101 | NCBI WGS metagenome assembly SDBT01 (sample SAMN10404973, study PRJNA504765) | marine sediment metagenome | isolation source: marine sediment core GS10_PC15, 103 cmbsf | place: Arctic Ocean: Southern Knipovich Ridge | collected 2010 | reverse complement strand
TAAAGGATATACTAAAAAAATTGATTTAGCTGAAATTAGTATGGAGCATAAAATTGTTTATGCATTTAATATTATTGGATGGGGCATGATCACTGATATCAATTTAAGAGCTGAAGGAGTACGGTGGATGGGTGAGAATCGTTATACGTATTCCGCATTGATGGAAATAATGAGTCATAAACTGAGGCATGCAAAATTATCATTTAACAATAAAAATTATGATGAAAAATTCACATTCATTTTAGGAAGCCTGACAAAATTTACCGGTAGTGCCATGAAAATGGCACCAAAGGCAATACTCGACGATGGATTAATTGATATTTTAATAGTAAGAGATGCCAATAGAAAACAAATGTTAAATCTATTTCCTAAGATTTTTACTGGTGATCATATCTATTCTGATATACTTGAATATCGTCAAGTCGATAGTTATTCAATTATTCCGGATGAACACGATCCATTGAATCTTGATGGTGAAACAATCGGGAGTACTCCAATTAAAGTAAAAGTCTTGCAACGAGCACTTGAATTATATACGAGTAAAAAGATTGCCGAAGGTTAGAACATTAGTGTATGAATTTGTAGTTGAAACGTAAAATCTTGCAATTATATATTAAGTAAAAACTGAAAATTTAATCATATTTTAAAATTGCATTGGAACCAATTTGTAAGATTCTGTACTTTACATCTTAATTTAAATAACATAAGTGAGCATAAAAGCAAATCGATCAATTGTTAGTACTTTAGGTATTCCCGGCATACTTCTTTTTATATGGTTTGGTGGTATTTGGTTCGCACTTTTTATATTGGCGGTAATGGTATTAGCGCTGTTTGAATACTATCAAATTGCCAAATTAAAAAATGCACATCCTATTATTTGGATAGGATTATTTGCAGCGCTATTTATTGCTTATTTTTATTACTATCAACCTAAAATTGACATTGTATATGTATTTTCTATAATTATCGCATTTATAATTTTTGTATTATTTATTGAATTATTCCGTAAAAAACCCAATCCAATAGAAAATTATAATATCACAATTGGCGGGATTTTATACATTCCTTTATTAGTTGGCAGTCTAATCGGTATCCGAAATCTTGATACTCTTAATGCGACTAATTTTACTTTCGCACTTTTTATTAGTGTGTGGATTTGTGATTCAGCCGCATATATAGCAGGTAAAAAATTTGGGAACAAGAAAATATATCCGAGAGTTAGTCCAAACAAAACAGTAGTTGGCAGTGTAACGGGATTAATTTTTGCATTTATTACTTATATTGTAATGGATAAGATAGGATTCATAAAATTTGATTTAGATATGATGCAAATAATAATTTTAGCAGTTATTTCTGGTGTTTTTGGCCAAGCAGGTGATTTCATTGAATCATTATTCAAACGTGATGCAAAAGTAAAAGATTCAGGAGCATTACTATTAGGACATGGTGGTGTTTTAGATAGATTTGATTCACTGATAATTGCAAGTCCTCTAGTTTATATTTTTCTAAATATATATTATTAATTAAGGTAAATGATGGAATTAAAGTCGATTTTAGCAACGGATTGCGGAAGTACAACTACGAAGGCAATTTTAATTGAAAAAGTTGGAGATGAATATCGCTTAAAATTTCGCGGGGAAGCACCGACAACAGTAGAAGCTCCGTTTGAGGATGTTACCAAAGGTGTTCTTAACGCCGTAATGGAAGTTGAGGAATTATCCGGTCGTAAATTATTGAACGGCGATGACATAATCACTCCGCAAAAAGACGATATTGGAGTAGATATTTATGTTTCTACTAGTTCGGCGGGTGGCGGATTACAAATGATGGTTGCGGGAGTTGTAAAGACCATGACAGGAGAAAGTGCCGAACGTGCGGCACTTGGAGCCGGTTCAATTGTTATGGATGTTATGGCTTCCAATGATGGTCGAAAACCACATGAAAAAATATCTAGGATTCGCCAATTACGTCCCGATATGATTCTTTTGTCAGGAGGCATTGATGGTGGTACGATATCGCATGTGGTGGAATTATCTGAAATGATAAAAGCTGCTAATCCTCGTCCGCGTTTAGGCACAGGCTATAAGCTGCCGGTAATATATGCAGGAAATAATAAAGCACAAGATAGTATTAAAAAAACCTTGGGTGATACAACAGATTTAACACTTGTTGAAAATATTCGTCCGATTCTTGAGGTAGAAAATCTTGGTCCGTCGCGAGATAAAATCCACGATCTTTTTATGGAACACGTTATGGCTCAAGCACCCGGGTATAAAAAATTAATGGGGTGGACTGATGCACCAATTATGCCGACACCCGGTGCCGTTGGATCATTAATAGAAATGATAGCTCGTGAAGATAAAATTTCCGTTGTTGGTGTTGATATTGGTGGAGCAACAACCGATATATTCTCTGTATTTCAAGGAGTGTTCAACCGAACCGTTAGTGCCAACTTGGGAATGAGTTATTCAGTTTGTAATGTACTTGCCGAAACCGGTATGGATAACGTTTTACGATGGGTGCCGATAGAAATTGATCGGGCTGAATTGAATAACCGTATTGGTAACAAGATGATACGTCCAACTACGATTCCACAATCTTTGCAAGAATTGATCATCGAGCAAGCTATCGCCAGAGAAGCATTGAGATTATCTTTTATTCAACATAAAGAATTTGCAGTTGCCTTGAAAGGTGTACAAACTAAAAGAACTATTTCTGATGCATTTGAACAATCCGAATCGGGTGCAACTTTGGTAAATATGATGGAATTAGATTTATTGGTTGGTTCAGGTGGAGTATTATCGCACGCACCGCGGCGTGCGCAAGCAGCACGGATGTTAGTTGATGCTTTCATGCCAACTGGAATAACTCAATTAGCTGTAGATTCAATATTCATGATGCCACAGTTGGGAGTTTTAGTAAATATTGATAAAAAGGACTTAAAAGACAATGCGCGCAAGGCAGCCGTAGAAGTATTTAATAAGGACTGTTTGATTCGATTAGGAACTTGCATAGCTCCTATTGGAAAATCAAAACCCGGTAAACCAATTTTAACTTTAGAATTGACACTACCTGATGGAAACGCCATTAAACATGAATTGAAAACCGGTGAATTGATAAAAATTGATGCTCCTTATGAACCAATGAAGGCAATATTAACTCCGTCGAGAAATATGGATATTGGGGCGGGGAAGGGGGTAGTTATTAATACTAAAATTTATGGCGGACAAGTCGGTATTTTGTTAGATGGAAGAGGTCGACCATTCACACTTCCTGAGACCGATAATGAAAGAATTTCCAAATTGCAGGAATGGTCTAAAGTGGTTAATGAATATCCTGAATTATAAATATTTAAAGATTTGAATTAAGGAATAAAAAATGGCACACGCATATACTCCCGGATTAAAAGTATTGCACGAAACAAAAGTTATAAAAGAACGTCGTTTACCGTTAATAGGTGATGTTCTAAAGAAAAAAGATGAGGCGGTATCGCCTGATGATATTGTTGCCACAACCAACTTGCCTGGTAATGTGCAGATGATTAATATTGCAAATTTATTAAATATAGATGCTGCGGATATTGCCAGTGTCATGAAGATAGAAAAGGGGGAAAAGTGTGAAAAGAACGAATGTTGTGCTGAAACCCCTGGTTTCTTCGGTTTATTTAAGACAAAGGTATTGGCACCTGTATCCTGTACGTTAGAATCATATTCGGAAGTAACCGGTCAAGTGGTTCTTCGTGAAGCACCTATCCCGGTTGAAATAGATGCCTATATAAGCGGAAAAGTGAAAGAGGTTATAACCGACGAAGGTGTTTACATCGAAACGGATGCAGCGTTTATTCAAGGCATATTTGGAATCGGCGGTGAAAGTCGCGGTGATCTGAAAATTATAACTAACTCAAGAGCAGATGAAATCACATCTGATATGTTAGATTCCTCTTTAGCCGGAAAAGTAGTGGTTGGTGGTTCTCATATAAGTTTAGCTACCTATAAAAAAGCTCTATCGCTTAAAGTAGCGGCAATTGTTGTTGGAGGATTTAATTATAGTGACTTAAAACCAATTCTTGGTTATACGCTCGGTGTTGCTATTACCGGTTCGGAAAATTTGGTAACTTCGCTAATTGTTACAGAAGGTTTTGGCAAGATGAACATGGGTAGTCGAACATTTGATTTACTAAGACTGCATGATGGTCATTTTGTTTCTGTAAACGGTGCGACACAAATCAGGGCAGGAGTAATTCGCCCTGAAATCGTAATTCCTCTAAAAGACGACCAAATTACCGGAAAACATAAAGATATAGATACATCTACAGGAATTACAGATGGTAGTTTAATACGAGTTATACGTGCACCATATTTTGGTAAAATAGGTAAGGTGATATCTTTACCAAATGAATTACAAAAAATGGAATCTGAAACCATGGTACGTGTTGCTGAAGTTGAAATTGACGGGAAAAAATTAGTTGTTCCAAGGGCTAATTTAGAAATGGTAGAAACTGACTGAATTATAGAAAATGGAAGGATTATATAGTAGTAACAAAATAATTATATGGAAGTAATTATTTCAATTGATAAAAATAAAGATTCTGAATTAAGTGTTAGTGAAAAAGAAGTAATTGCAAAAATTGCTAAAAAGATCATTGATAGAGGTTTCGTTACTCCGGCAGTTTTCTTTTTAGAGTTAATGAAACCTCTATCGTTATTAAGTAGTCACGCACTTGTATTTTTTGGTCCATTCATTACTGCATTTACGAGACGAGACAAGTATTACCGAATTACTGAATTACTAGAGGATCCAAAAAATGTTGAATTTTTAATATCCGAAATTGAAAGGATTGATGAGGAAAATAAATCAAATAATAAATCAAAAGAGGTAAAATCGTGAACGACAAAAAATTTTGGTTCACGTTTAGCGCTATATTGATTTCCTTTATAATCTATTGGTTGTTGGGACATAAATTCTTTATAGAAGAAAGAGTTGTGATGTTCTTTGCAATATTAATTGCAGCCGGAACGATTATATATTTTGTCAATAAAGCCAAACGTGGTGAAGAAATATCTCTAAGACCAATTCCTGGGCTTAAAGCATTTGAAGAAGCCGTTGGGCGTGCAACTGAAATGGGCAAACCAGTTTTATATGTTCCTGGGATTCAAGACATGGATCAAGTTGAAACAGTAGCTGGTGTCATTATACTTGGTCATGTAGCAAAAATGACTGCTCAATACGAAACACAATTGAACGTTCCTGTTGCACGGTCAATTGTTATGAAAGCCGCTCGCGAGTCTGTTCGTGAAGCGTATATAATGGAAGGCCGTCCCGATATGTTTCATGAAGACATGGTTCATTATCTAACTGACGATCAATTTGCCTATGCTGCTGGTGTCAATGGAATTATGATGCGTGAAAAACCTGCTGCAGTATTTTATCAAGGTAAATTCTATGCTGAATCATTGATTCTTGCAGAGACAGGTAATTCAATCGGTGCAATTCAGATCGCCGGAACAGCATCTGCGGCACAGATTCCATTTTTTGTAACTGCTTGCGATTATACACTCATCGGTGAAGAATTCTTCGCTGCAAGCGCATATTTATCTGAAGACCCTAAGTTGATTGGTGGAGTAAAAGGTATGGATGTTATTAAGGTTATGATTATAGGACTAATAATTCTAGCAATTATCCTAAGACTATTCAACGATTTAGGATGGATCAATTTTGATATCCTTAAATTTTTAACTATCCAATAGAGAGGAAGCTATGTTTTGGAAACGACAAATACCCATTGCCATTGTAGCACTAGTTGGAACGCTGACGCTTTTTGGATGGTTTACGGATCAACCCGACATTAAATCTTTTGTTGATGACGACGCTACACAATGGTATGATATTTTAGCAAGTTTTGCAATATTTTTAGGTGCATTAAATTTATTAAAATTGCAGATGCAAAAAATAATTAAACAAAAGACAGGTTGGCAGTATAGTATATTTGCAGTTGGTGGATTTTTATTTGCTTTTATTCTAGGATTCATTATGCGAGGAGCCTATACTGTAAATATCAATTCTGCCGGAGATACACCTCAAGCTGTTGCGCAAGTGCTTGCGGATGAGACTGGTGAGACAATACAAGAATCTGAAGTAATCTTAGGATTAATTGAAGATGGAGCTCCATTAATGTTAGAAAAAGTACACTGGACGGGCAAATCAGTTAACAAGATTACTAATAAATTGATTGAAAGTGGTGCGGATGCTCAAATTGTGCCAGAAAAATGGGGAGCGCATCTTACCAGAAAAGATTCCTTCTTTAATTGGATGTTCTTCAAGATATTTACTCCGCTCTCAGCAACGATGTTTGCTTTACTTGCATTTCTTGTAGCTTCAGCATCATATCGAGCTTTCAGAATAAGGAATTTTGAAGCGACATTATTATTAGTTGCAGGTATAATAATTATGCTTGGCAGAGTACCAATCGGTAGTAAAATCTCAAGTTGGTTTGTTCTCTATGTATTTGCTTTGTTATTAGGTGTTATTGTAAATACTTGGAAAAAGAATAGAATCCTTACCTTTAGTACTGTAGGCTTGGGTTTAGTTCTTGTAACAGTTGCCGGCATATCTATGGGTTGGCCAATTGATAAGCCTGCCTTTGCATACTTACCAACGCTTCAGGATTGGATATATTTAGTTCCTAATATCGCCGGGGCGCGTGCGATTATGATTGGGATTGGATTAGGTGTATTTGCTACCTCAATTCGATATATTCTTGGAATTGAAAAATCATATATCGGGGAGTAGGGAAATGAAAAAATTAGCAGACTTAGTAATAAAATTAGGTAATGTAGATCGCAGATGGATTTTTGTAATAATAGCAGTTGTAGTTATGTATCCTTTGTTCAAACCAATGGGATTACCGATAAGACCAACGGAATCTTCTCAACAGGTATACAATGCACTCGAATCTTTACCTGAGGGATCAAAGGTATTATTATCCTGTGAATATGGACCAAGTACAAAACCGGAGATTCACCCGATGGTAGTTGGTGTGTTGCGACATTTATTTGAAAATGGACATCAAGTGTATGTAACCTGCTTATGGCCGGATGGCCAATTCATGGCGCGGGAAGCTCTTGAGCAGGTTGCCGAAAATGAATACAACCTTACTTATGGTGAGGATTACGTTTTACTCGGTTTTCGTCCTGGTAATGAAGCAGTGATAAAGGGGATTGTTAGTGATCTTCGTAAGATGTATACAATTGATTCTCGTTTTATCCCTATTGAAGATATTCCTCTGATGGATGGGATAAAAAACATTTATGATTTTGACTTCATCTTTTCGGCTTCAGCAGGTTATCCAGGAACTGTAGAATGGGTACAATTAGCAGCTGATCCTACCGGAATTCCGATGTCAACAGGTGTGACATCAATACAAGTAAATGAAGTTATGCCATACGTTGATGCCGGGCAGATAATAGGAATACTGGCTGGTATGCCGGGTGCTGCAGAATATGAAGCATTAATTGGTAAAACAGGAATTGCAACATCGGGGATGGATGCACAATCTATAGCGCATGTTGTAATTGTATTGTTTATTATTTTTGGAAATATTGCTTTTTACTTGGAACGTCAACGATCCAAGAAAACATTTTAGGAGGTGGGTATGTTTAGTGCAGAAATAATAGGTGCTTGGATTGCAGTGTTTTTGACATTAGCAATATTTTCATACTTATATCGTGATAATCCGTTTTATAAAGTAGCAGAACATATCTTTGTTGGTGTATCAGCCGGTTATTGGGCATCAATATTCTTCTGGACACAAATTCAACCAAATTTATTTGGTCGATTGTGGCCTGTGTTGAATGAAGGAGAAACTTTGGGATTCTTTGGTAAAGTATGGTATGGAATTTATAATTTTTTTAATTTGATATATCCACCCGCTTTTCCAGATGGTGGTGTTGCAACCGGGCATGGGATGCATTTAATATATATAATTCCATTAATTCTTGGAATTATGATGTTACTCAGCGTATTCTCAAAGTTCAGTTGGTTCGCAAGATGGGGAATTGCATATGTTGTAGGAATGGCAGCCGGTTTAAGATCGTACGGTTTCCTAAATTCTAATGTAATTGGTCAAGTAAAAGGTTCGGTGATACCGTTTGTCGGTGATGTCTCAACCGGAGAAATAATCAATGGGATTATTCTTCTAGTTGGAACGATTACAGGTTTGATGTACTTCTATTTTTCCAAAGAGCATAAAGGATGGTTCGGTAAGATAGGCAGAGTTGGAATTTATTTTTTAATGATTTCATTTGGAGCTTCATTCGGATTTGCTGTTATGGGTCGTATTTCCCTATTGATCGGTCGGTTTACAGATTTAAAAACATTCGGTGGTGCTGATTATCATCATGCTTCTTTATGGTTATTAGTGGCGATGGTTGTTTTACTTGGAATATGGAGTATTTTCAATAAAGAAGAAAAATTAACCAAGGGCACCACAACACAAAAGTAGAATATTATAGTGAACATGAAAAAGGGCATTATATTTATTAATGCCCTTTTTTTGCAGGCTTAGAATACATTTTTTCTTCACTTTAAACAGTGTAATTTTCGAGTCAATTTAACAATAATATTTTATAAAACTGTTCAGGGAATATCATGAAAACTAAAGAAATACTAAATGAATTAGGAGTAGAGAATATAAATTATGGCGCTTGCGCAGGTCCTGATGATTGGTATAAAACAACAACTGCAGGAAAATTAGAATCGATCAATCCTGCCAGTGGAGAAATAATTGCGTCTGTTTATCAATGTTCATTAGATGATTATAAATCTGTAGCAGAAAAATCTTTCAAAGCATTTAAAAAATGGAGAAAAGTACCCGCTCCGGAGCGCGGACAATTAGTACGAGAAATGGCAAATGTTTTACGTGAAAAGAAAGATGCATTGGGCAGTTTAGTTACTTTAGAAATGGGTAAAATCAAGCAAGAAGGTGATGGAGAAGTGCAAGAAATGATTGATGTTGCCGATTTTGCTGTTGGACAATCTAGAATGTTATATGGGAAAACAATGCACTCAGAAAGGCTTGATCATAGGATGTATGAGCAGTGGCATCCACTTGGTCCTATTGGTGTAATATCCGCATTTAATTTTCCTGTGGCCGTATGGGCATGGAATGCGTTCATTGCGGCAATTTGCGGTGATACAACTATTTGGAAACCATCATCTTCGGTTCCATTAACCGGAATTGCTGTACAAAATATATGTAATGATGTTCTCAAAAGTAACGGATATCCTGGAATATTTAGTCTTGTTGTTGGACGTGGTTCTACAATTGGAGAAGAATTAATCCATGATAAAAGATTACCATTAGTTTCATTTACAGGCTCAACTGCTATGGGGAAAAGAGTTTCGGAAGTTGTCGCAAAGCGATTAGGTCGTACGATCCTTGAATTGGGTGGAAATAATGCCATAATTATTGATGAATCTGCTGACATTGATATGGTCATTCCCGCTGTAATGTTTGGTGCGGTAGGTACAGCGGGGCAAAGATGTACGAGTACGCGTCGAATAATAATCCAAGAAAGTTTATATGATGATTTCGTAAAACGATTGGTTAACGCTTACAAACAAGTAAATATCGGAAATCCGTTAGAACCAGATACATTAATGGGACCAATGGTTGATGCATCCGCGGTAGAAGTATATAAAAGCGCAATAAAAAATATTAAGGAAAAAGGTGGAAAAATATTATTTGGAGGAAATGTATTGGATCAGAATGGTTTCTATGTTGAGCCAACTATCGTAAAAGCAAAAAATGAGTGGGAAATCGTGCAGAACGAAACATTTGCTCCGATTTTATATATCATAACATTTAAAAATATTGAGGAAGCAATTGATATTCATAATGCTGTTCCGCAAGGATTATCATCAGCAATGTTTACTCTAAACTTACAAAATGCTGAGAAATTCTTGTCGGCGCGCGGGAGCGATTGTGGAATTGCTAATATAAATATCGGGACTTCAGGAGCGGAAATCGGCGGCGCTTTTGGCGGCGAAAAAGAAACCGGCGGTGGTCGTGAATCCGGTTCAGATGCATGGAAACAATATATGAGAAGGCAAACGAACACAATTAATTGGAGCAAAGAATTGCCATTAGCGCAAGGTATTAAATTTGATTTAGGTTCATAAATTTCAGGAGATAGAATGACAACTATATCAGCAAATGCTGTAAGAAATACGATTCAAAAACGGATGTTGGCAGACGGTTTTGAACTGGTTATAGATTTAAAAAAGAGCCATGGAAGTTGGTTTGTTGATAAACGCGATGGAAAGGAATACCTTGATTTATTCTCCATGTTTGCTTCAATGCCAATTGGATACAATCATCCTTATTTACTTGAAAGAGCAGATAAATTCCATGATGTGGCAATTAATAAACCAACAAATTCCGATATATATTCAACCGAAATGGCAGAATTTGTTGATACAATGGCAAGAGTTGCACAGCCTTCATACTTACCTTATGCTTTCTATATTTCAGGAGGGGCTTTAGGAGTTGAGAATGCACTGAAAGCATCTTTCGATTGGAAAGTTCGTAAAAATATTGAAAAAGGAAATGGAAAAATCGGTTCAAAAGTTATCCATTTTCAGGGATGTTTTCATGGAAGAACAGGTTATACTTTATCCTTAACCAATTCTCATGATGAACGTAAAACACAGTATTTCCCACAATTTGATTGGCCGCGTATTACTGCTCCTACAATTGAATTTCCATTAAATGATGATAATTTGAGATCAGTTAAATCGCTCGAAGAACAATCTATTGATGAAATAAAACATGCTATTCAAGATAACCCAAATGACATTGCCGCTTTGATAATTGAACCAATACAAGGTGAAGGTGGCGATAATCATTTCCGTGCTGAGTTCATGAAAGAATTAAGAACAATCTGCGATGAAAATGATATCATGTTCATTTATGATGAAGTACAAACAGGAATCGTACTAACCGGAAAAATGTGGGCACACGAACATTTTGGTGAAGACGCATTACCTGATATGATATGTTTTGGTAAAAAAACTCAAGTTTGCGGATTCTTCGCGGGTAATAGAATAGATGAAGTTGAAAATAATGTTTTCCACGAATCTGCTCGTCTAAACTCCACTTGGGGTGGAAATTTAATTGATATGGTTAGATTCAGCATGTATCTTGAAGTGATTGAACAGGAAAAGCTTGTTGATAAAGCGGCACATAGCGGAAAATATTTATTAAATGAAATAAATAAATTAGAATCTGATTTATCCAGTGTGATATTCAATTCACGTGGAAGAGGACTCTTTTGTGCATTTGATCTTAACTCCGGTGATAAACGAGATAAATTACGTGGACTGATTCAGGAAGAAGGAACAATCATGCTCGGATGCGGTCCTAAAACAATTAGATTTAGACCACCGGTTAACATTTCAACCGATGAAATTGATATTGGCATAGAAAGTATTCGGAGAGCAATAAAACGATTGTGAGTCATCAAAATAATATAGGTGTTGTTTATATTGTTTCTACACCAATCGGAAATTTAAGCGATATCACATTTAGAGCAGTAGAAATACTAAAGTCTGTACCGCTTATTGCTGCTGAAGACACTCGCAAGACTAAAATATTACTCAATCGTTACAAAATATCAACGCCATTAATTAGCTATTACGAGCACAATCATTTTTCGCGAATTGACAGAATAATGGCACATTTACAAGATGGTAAAGATATTGCCGTTGTAACCGATGCAGGCACACCGGGTGTTAGTGATCCTGCATATAAATTAATTAGAGAAGCTGTTCATATTGGAAGCAAAGTAGAATCGATTCCAGGTGCCTCAGCGGTGTTGGCGGCGCTAATTTCGTCGGGTTTGCCAACAGATCGCTTTATATTTGAAGGATTTTTACCTCCTAAAAAAGGAAGGAAAAAACGTCTGTTGGCTCTGGAACAGGAAACTGCAACAATAATATTTTTTGAGAGTCCGAAGAGAATAAAACGTACTTTAAGTGATATTTTAGAATATATCGGAAACCGACCTGCCGTTGTTTGCCGAGAATTAACTAAAATATATGAAGAAATTATTCGTGGAACAGTTGAGGAGCTTTTAGCGTACTTTTCTAAGCATGAGGTACGCGGTGAATGCGTAATTTTAATTGGCAAGGATGATAAAAATGTCCGCTTTAAATAAAGGTAAATTCATCACATTTGAAGGAATTGACGGTTGCGGTAAATCTACGCAAGTTAAAATGCTTGTTGAAAAATTAGAGCGATTAAATATAGAGGTTATAACTATTCGTGAGCCCGGTGGGACAAGGATTTCCGAGTCAATCCGTGATATTTTATTATATCGCGATACTGACGAATTAGGCGAAAGAACAGAAGCCTTACTAATGACAGCAAGCCGTGCACAAGTGACTAAGGAAATAATTCTACCTGCTTTAAATAAGGGTATATGGGTTATTGCTGATAGGTATGCGGATTCTACTTTAGCTTATCAAGGTGGTGGTAGAAAAGTTGATATTGACAGATTAGAAAAATTAAATCAGTTTGCAACATATGATACAGTGCCTGATTTAACTTTTTTCATCGATATATTACCGGATGAAGGAGTTCGACGACAAAAAACCAAGCAAGATCGTATTGAACAGGCGGGGGTTGATTTACAAAACCGGACTAGAGATCTGTATTTAAAATTAGCTGAAAAATATTCAAATAGAATTATTGTTATTAACGGTCAGGAAAATATTGATACTATACATAAAAATATTTGGAATGAATTTGAAAAAAGAATGTTAGAGAAATAAAATGAGTAAAAAACTAAAAATTATTTTAATTAGTATTGGTTTAACTATCACTACTGTTATTGTTTTAGCAGCGTCAAAATCCGATATTTATGCTGAAATCATGAGGTCCCAAAGACTTGTGAATAACGTTTACAAACATTTGATTGCAAATTACGTGGATGATTTCGACATAGAAGCTTTCACTCGAATGAGTATCGAAGATATGGTCGGAGAATTGGATCCTTATACTGTATTTATTGATGCGGACGATCGCCATAGTCTAGATTTACTAACTACAGGGAAATATGGTGGAGTAGGTATTCAAATCGGAAAACGGGAAGATAAATTAACTGTAATTGCACCAATGGATGACACGCCGGCTAAAAGGGCAGGAATTACAAATGGTGATGTAATTGTAAAAATTGATAGCACATTTACCGATGACTTGAATTTAGATGCCGCATCAGATTTGATCCGTGGACCAAAAGGAACAAAAGTTATTTTAATAATTGAACGTTTTGGAAATGAAGAACTAATAGAATTTGAATTAACGAGAGCTAATATAACTGTAAAGGATGTAGCATATACGGAAATGATTGATGGCAATATTGGGTATATCCGCCTAGCTCGATTTTCAAAAAATTCCGGACCGGAAATGCGCACAACATTAAATAAATTTGTGGAAAACAATGTATCTGCTATCATCTTGGATTTGAGAAATAATCCCGGCGGGTTGCTTGGTTCATCAATTGAAATTCTAGAAATGATTGTACAAAAAGATCAATTATTATTAACTACTAAAGGAAGGAATAAAGAATCTAATCGGTCACTATACTCAAAACGCACGCCAATCATACCTGAAGATGTAGAAATAGTAGTATTAATTAATGAAGGTAGTGCTTCGGCGAGTGAAATTGTAGCCGGAACATTACAGGACTTGGACCGAGCAGTTATAATGGGTAAACGTTCTTACGGAAAAGGGCTGGTGCAATCTGTAATTGGGTTGGATAAAGATCACGCTTTAAAAATAACTACAGCAAAATATTATACACCGAGTGGAAGATTAATCCAAAAACCGGGTTATATTAATGAAAAATTAGTTATCGCTAAAAGCGATAAAGATACAATTTTCACTACAGCAGGTGGTCGTATCGTTAAAGCCGGAGGTGGAATAGAGCCCGATTTTGAAGTTGAAGTTGATTATAATTATCCGCTTTCGTATGAATGTTTACGAAAAGGTGCATTTTTTAGTTACGTTCAAAAACACAAACAATCATATTCATCATTACAAGAACTTAAAAATGACATTCAGTTGTTAGATAATTTTCAAAATTATTTAGTTGAAATTGAATTAGAAGTAATCACTCCCGGGGAACAAGCGTTTAGTGATACAAAGGAAAAGTTATCAGAAATTGATAGTACAGATACCGAATTAATTGCAGCTTTTGATATAATTGAGGAATTTATCGAAAATCATGAAAATACATTATTTGAAAATGAAATAGAGAAATTAACTGAATTTCTCTATGATGAATTTGCAAGCGTCTATGAAGGTGAGAGTGGTAGATTCAAGGAACAGTTAAAGTATGATCAAACTGTAAATGAAGCATTAATTATTTTACAAAATAACACTGTTTATAATAGTGTTTTTGCAGTTGATAATTAATAATACTATCGTTCTTTAATGAAGAAATAATTTAAATTCCATTCGTTTTTTGGGCGATTAGCTCAGGTGGTTAGAGTGCTTGCTTGACATGCAAGAGGTCACTGGTTCAAGTCCAGTATCGCCCACCATTTTAAAAACCTTGAAAAAATACCTTTTTCGAGGTTTTTTATATTGTAGTAAAAATTATTGTTTAATCGACTGTAATCGTTAAATTTAAACCCTTAAATAGATGATATTAATTTGCATAGACAATATTAATGAAAATTAGCAATAACATTTCATCGGTTCTAATCTATCTCCGGATAGTGCAATCGTAGTGCGTCCAATCGATTACACACAAATCTTTTAAGTTGCAATTCTCTTCTAAATAATGAATAAAGTCACTATAACTTTCCCTGATACTTCTACACGTTCATATCCCGTCGGTGTTACACCGTTGGAGATAGCAAGTTCTATTGGAGAACGCCTTGCAAATGCAACCGTTGCAGCAAAAGTTGATGACATACTTGTTGATGCAACCTATAAGATTCAAAAAGATGCTCAAGTAATTATTGTAACAGGCGACACTCCTGAAGGACATGACGTTTTATTACATAGTACAGCGCATTTATTGGCACAAGCTGTAAAAGAATTATTTCCAAAAGCTAAAGTTGCGATTGGACCTGCTATCGAAAATCGATTTTATTATGATTTTGATATTGATGGCACATTCTCTGATGAAGATTTGCGAAATATCGAAAATAAAATGCGAGAATTAGCAAAGAATGATTTTACTGTTTCCAAGCAAGAATTAATACGCGATGATGCATTAAAATTATTCCATGATATGAATGAATCTTATAAAGTTGAAATTATCAAGGATATTGATCCAAATGAAAAATTAACGGCTTATCAACAAGATGATTTTATTGATTTATGTCGCGGACCACATGTACCATCTACCGGTAAAATTAAGCATTTTAAGATATTGGAATCTTCCGGGGCATATTGGCGCGGTGATGAAAAAAATAAAATGCTGCAACGGATTTATGGTACATCCTTTGGAAGTAAGAAAGCATTAAAAGATTATTTACACTTTTTAGATGAAGCAAAAAAACGAGATCATCGCAAGCTTGGTAAAGAGCTAAAAATCTTTACATTTGATGATGAAGTTGGACCTGGTTTACCGTTATGGCTTCCAAATGGTACTGTTATTATCGAAGAATTAGAAAAACTAGCAAAAGAAGTGGAGCGTAATGCCGGATATACACCGGTGCGAACTCCACATTTATCTAAAGGTAAGTTGTATGAAAAGTCAGGCCATTTAGAGCATTATCAAGATAGCATGTATCCTGCAATGGATGTAGATGGAATAGACTATTACGTTAAACCGATGAATTGTCCACACCATCATAAAATATACAGTTCTTCAAAGCGCAGTTATCGAGATTTACCTCTAAGATTATCAGAATACGGTACCTGTTATCGCTATGAGAAATCTGGTCAATTATTCGGATTGATGCGTGTGCGCAGCATGCAAATGAATGATGCCCATATTTATTGCCGTCCCGATCAATTTAAAGAAGAATTTTTAGCGGTTTGCAATCTATATTTTAAATATTTCAAAATATTCGGAATAGAAAAATATCAAATGCGCTTAAGTTTATATAATGAAGAAGGTTTAGGTAAAAAATTTGTTAATGAACCGGAGTTATGGATCCAAACTGAGGAAATTGTACACGATGCGCTTAAGGAAAGTAATTTTGATTATGTAGAAGTGCCAGGTGAAGCTGCATTTTACGGACCAAAAATCGACGTACAAGTATGGAGCGCAATTGGCAAAGAGTTTACATTAGCTACAAATCAAGTTGATTTCTCGCAACCGGGAAGGTTTGGACTTACCTATACTTCTGAAGACGGAAAAGAAGAAACTCCGCTCTGTATTCATCGCGCTCCACTAAGTACTCATGAGAGAATGATTGGGTTTTTGATTGAACACTATGGAGGAGACTTTCCATTATGGTTGGCTCCGGTACAAGTCACAGTTCTACCTGTTTCAGAAAAGGTAAATGAATATGCCAAGGAAGTTTATAACAAATTATTTGATTCCGGTATCAGAGTCAGACTTGATGACAGACCAGATAAAATTGGTGCAAAAATTCGTCACGCAGAAATTGATAAAATCAATATTATGCTAATTATCGGTGAAAAAGAGAACGATACAGACACAATCTCTGTTCGGCGTCGCTTTACGGGCGATTTAGGTAGAATGAAACTTGATGAATTGATTGTCCAATTACATGAAGAAATAAACCAGAGGAGAAATAATAATCGCAAAGAAGACTAAAATTCGTGCAAATGAAAGGATTAAAGCTGAAACGGTAAGATTAATTGACGCTGATGGTAATCAATACGGAATAGTTAGTATAAAAGAAGCTCTTGAACAAGCTAATTTAGCAGATTTAGACTTGGTGGAAATATCGCCAAATGCGAAACCACCTGTTTGCAAAATTCTTGATTATGGAAAATTCAAATACGAAGAACAAAAACGAAGGCAGCATAGTAAAAAGAAACAGCATGTTATAAAAATTAAAGAAATTAGATTGCGACCACGAATCGACCAGCACGATTTGGAAACAAAGGTAAATATGGGTCGTAAGTTTTTAAAAGATGGATGTAAATTAAAGGTCACTTTAATGTTTCGCGGACGTGAATTGTCACGTCTTGATTTAGGCGAACTAGTACTAGACAAAGTTGCAGAAATGCTAGCTGATATAGCTGAAATTGAAAAACGAGAACCGATGGAAGGTAGAAGAATATCACTTATGTATAATGCAAAGTAGGAGAAACGGATGCCAAAACAAAAAACACGACGCGGTGCAGCTAAACGGTTCAGATTAACCGGAACCGGAAAGCTAAGACGCAACAAAGCAAACCATAGACACATGCTAAT
>SDBT01007939.1_pt1 | contig 17410 bp, 17 predicted proteins | sample 2277101 | NCBI WGS metagenome assembly SDBT01 (sample SAMN10404973, study PRJNA504765) | marine sediment metagenome | isolation source: marine sediment core GS10_PC15, 103 cmbsf | place: Arctic Ocean: Southern Knipovich Ridge | collected 2010 | reverse complement strand
CTTTGCTGTAAACTTAGGTTATTGATAACTTAATTTTATCATAGGCCTCGTAAAGGAGGTGCACCTTGTTTTTTAGTGAGTTATCTTTTCTGTATTTTCATGCTATCAACTTCGTCCGCTATGTCCAGCTAGTAAATAGTGAGTAGCATGGTGCTTAAGTTGCTATACTATTTTAAATTCTTTCCCATATATAAGATTATAATAGATCAATGCTATTGATCTTTAAAAGGAAGGAAGCTATGAAACCTATCAGATTCTTGCCAATTGTCTTAAAACCCTCCCGGATTGAAGCACTGAGCAATGAATTGTTTTCTATTGTCATGACCCTATTGGTGATCGAGTTGGCAGTGCCATTTGTACCTGAACTTTTAATTGCAGAAGCCGTCTTTTTTATTCAACTTTAGATGAAACATTAAGGCTTGAATTAAATGATATATTAAATCTTTCCAGCCATATGAAAGCTTGATCTGGTTTTCGTTGAATTTTTCCCTGAAGACTTTTTAAAAAACCTTTTTTTACTTCTGTAAGATGGTTTAGACCTCCGGGGGTTTAAACCGCCTCTACCTGAACTGTCTACCCTTATTTTCCGTCCCTTATAGACCTCATTCTCAAATGCAGCAAGGACACCAGCCATATTGGAACCCTTTATATCAATAAAAGAATAAGCGCCTTTGACATTTATCCTTTCAAACACTTTTGCGGACAGTCCCGTCATTTTCTTCAAATAATCCAGCATGCTATCCCTATCAAAACCGTCCATAGTGCCAAGGCTTATAAACATGCTATGGCCTTTTTTATTTGAACTTTTGGCCCCTATATGCTCCTTCTTTGAAAAATCTATGTTTAAGTCTTCTTCTTCCCTGTAATATTCTATGAAACGGTTAAACTCCAGGGAAACAAGACGTTTTATAAGTTCAGCCTTATCAATATCTTTAAGTTTATCATAAACTGCAGGCAGGTATTTAGAGATCTCCTCCCTGTCTATCTCCACTTTCTGTATCTTTTTCATGAATGCCATAAGCTGGGCCTCGCATATTTCTGCACCACCCGGTACCTTTGTATAAACAAGTTTTTTATTTATCTGTTTTTCAACCTGTTTTATCTTCCAAATATCCTGTGTATTGGCAATCGTTGCTGTTATTCCAGACTTTCCCGCCCTTGCAGTCCTTCCGCTTCTGTGCGTATAGATCTCTTTCTCATCAGGAAGCTTATAATTTATTACATGGCTCACATCATTTACATCTATCCCTCTTGCAGCTACATCTGTCGCAACCAGTAACTGCAGGGATCTTTCCCTGTAATGTTTCATAACCTTGTCCCGCATAGCCTGGCTTAAGTCACCATGCAATGCATCGGCATTATAACCATCCTTTATAAGCCTTTCAGATACTTTCTGGGTCTCTATCTTTGTCCTGCAAAACACTATTGCAAAAATATCTGGATTGGCATCCAGGATCCTCTTTAATGCCTTATAACGGTCCCTTTCGTGCACTACATAATAAATATGGTTGATATTTTCAGCCACAGAATTTTTTACCCCGATTGTAACCTCGTGAGGATCACTTAAATACCTTGATGTTATTGCATGTATTCCATCAGGCATGGTAGCTGCGAAAAGCCATGTCCGTTTTTCAGCAGGCGTAAACTCAAGTATTGCATTAAGCTCTTCCTGGAAGCCCATATTCAACATTTCATCAGCCTCGTCAAGGACTACATATTTAACAGTAGAAATATCTATTTTTTTCCTCCTGATAAGGTCTGCAAGACGCCCGGGTGTTGCGACCACTATGTGCACGCCTTTCTTTATTTTACTGATCTGGGTATTTATGCTTGCTCCCCCATAAACTGCAACTATTTTTACTTCACTAAGATATCTGCAGTAATTCTCAAGATCTTTTGTTATCTGTACACAAAGTTCCCTGGTGGGAGCCAGTATAAGTCCCTGTATTTTTCTTGAGCCCATATCTATAAGGCTGATAAGCGGTAGTCCAAAAGCGGCAGTTTTTCCGGTACCCGTCTGGGCCAGGCCAATAAAATTTTGGCGGCCTTCTTTTAAAGTGGGGATTGACTGCTCTTGTATGGGGGTGGGCCTTTCAAAGCCCAATTCCATAATTGCTTTAACCAATTCTTTTCTTATCCCGAATTCTTCAAAATGATTCATTTTTTTGTTCCAATACAAATAATATTTAATAATCCGATGGTTTAAGGTGATGATAAACGAAGATATTGATACCCTTCCCAAGACCTATAAAACTTTAAAGACAGATATCAATCCATACATGTAGTGATGTCCGACTTTGCATCAACCTATTATTATAGCAGGATAATAAATTAAAGCACGAAGAATATTTGACTTCATCCCTTGCTTCATTATTTAACTTTTCCTTTAAAAATATTATATGCTAGAATAATTTAAATTTATCTTCATATTACATAAATTTTTTTTATTTTTTACTTAAAATATTAATATTGGGGTAAAAATGAAACCGCTAAAAATCGTACTGATCACTTTTTCTGATCCAAGATACATAGATGATCCTGATGAAAGGGAAGAATTTACCAGGTTATCACATGACCAGTTAAAGGGATTCATTGATTCAGATGGATTTCAATCCATCGATCCTCATGCTGAGGTCGAAAGAAAAAATTCATATAATTTTGGATTTGATGAAAAATGTTGCCTCGAACCATTATTGCCTGATCCCGGGAGACTATGTTTTTGAGATTGAGAAGATCTGTGGACTGCTAGGGATCGAATTATTGAGACTTTAATGAAATTATAATAATACAAATTTTAAATGAAAATGTATGTAATAGGTATTGATGCCGGAACATCTGTTGTGAAATCTGTGATCTTTGATCACGGATTAAATGAGGTCACAAAAACTGAAACAAGGTCAGAAATTGAAACTCCCCATGACGGCTGGGCCGAGATCAATATGAATAGATTATGGCAAATTGTCAAAGCCTCCATCAGGACCTCGATCAAAGATTCAGGAATAGATCCAAAAGAAGTAACAGCCATTGCAATAACCGGGCAGGGCAGTGGATGCTGGATGATCGATAAGGCCGGTAATCCAACAAGGAATGCAATAATATGGACCGACAGCAGGGCGGGTGAAATAACAAGGGATTGGGAAAAAAGAGGAATAATCGATAAAGCTTTTTCGATTTGTAAAACTGTCCAGATCTCAGGTGTACAGGGCCCGATCGTCAAATGGCTAAAGATCCACGAGCCTGAAGTCTTAGATAAGACAAAATACATATTTTACTGCAGGGATTGGATAAGGTATAAGATGACAGGGTTGATCTGTGTTGATGGTTCAGATAGTTCCCAGACATTATTAGATACTGGGAAATGTGAATATTCTGATGAATTATTTAATATTTACGGCATAAAGGAATACCGGGATCTTTTCCCGAAGATAGTACCGGAGACCGGGATATTGGGGAGATTATTGCCCGATATTGCTGCAGAAATCGGTTTAGAGCCCGGCAAGCCGGTGGTAAGTTCTCCAATAGATGGAATGAGCAGCGGGATCGGAGTCGGATGCATGGAAAAGGGCCAGGCTTTTACTATTTTAGGGACAACAAGCTCTAATAATATTATTATTGATGATCTTTCCAACCAGAAAAACTGTGTTGGAATGACTTTGTGTTTTGGCTCAAAAGGATTATGGCTCAGGTCATTAAGCACGATGTGCGGTACCCCAAATATTGATTGGTATATTAAGGAGTTTGGATATAATGACCAAATTGAAGCCAAAAAGGATAAGAAGGATCTATTTCAATATTTTGATTCTATTATTCAGAATATTCCAGACGGCAGCCTGATCTATCATCCATTCTTGAGCCCTGGTGGTGAAAGGGCCCCTTTTGTAAAAGAAAATGCCAGGGCACAATTCTTCGGGCTAAATTATAATCATACAAGACATCACCTGCTAAAAGCAATATTTGAAGGGATAGCATTTTCCATAAGGGATTGTTATGAAAAAGGCGCTTTTCCCATTACTGAAATTGTACTGTCCGGTGGAGGCTCGAGGGGTAAAGTATGGCCCCAGATCATAGCAAATGTAACAGGGAAAACTGTAAAAACCACTTTTGGCAATGAATTTGGGGCAAAAGGTTCAGCACTGGTCGCACTGGTAACTCTGGGGATCTATAGAAATTATCAAGAGGCAAAAGCCGGGACTGTAAAATTTAATAAAATATTTAAACCAGATAAAACTGCTTTTAATAAATACAGCAAGATTTTTCAAATATATAAAAATATCTATAAGAGCTTATGGGAGCAGTGGGATAATTTTAAAAACATATAAAGGGTTTTTGATAAATAATAAGATCCCCGGGAACAGTACTGCCTTAAGGTCCATAATGTTTTTAAGCCTGGCAGGATAATAAATAATATATCAAGCTAAAGAAAGGTGAAGTTTTGAAAGTATTAATGATCTATCATTCGGAACACCACAATAATACACAGAAGGTAGCAGAGGCGATGGCAGAAGAAATCAATGCAGATATTTTAAAGGCAGCCGATGCCGGCCCTGATAAATTAGGAGAATATGATATCGTGGGTTTTGGATCAGGAGTATATAATGGAAGATTGCATAAAGAGCTATCCGGGATCCTTGACGGGTTGCCCCAAAAAGTTGATAAAAAGGCTTTTATCTTTTCCACGACAGGCTCTGAAACATACAGTTCTATGGCCCATGACCGGTTCAGGCCGCTGCTTGCAGAAAAAGGCTTTACCTTAGTCGGAGAATTCTCCTGCCTTGGTTTTGATACTGCCATAACTGAGGAAGGGATCAATAAGGGAAAGCCGGACAAGCAGGATATAAAAGATGCAAAAGACTTTATATTGAGTATTACTGAAAAATGATGTCTATTGGTGTATTAATAATTTAAGAAAGAGGAACATGAACTCAAAAGAGATATTTCTAAGGACCATGAGATTTGATAAAGTCGATAGAGCCCTGATATGGGAATTTGGCTACTGGGCAAAAACTATTAGAAGATGGTATCAGGAAGGACTTCCTGAGATCAAGGGCATTCCAGCTGGAATCGAGGACGGAATGACAGTAACAGGGGAAGGTATTCCATTCCCTGAAGATGACTCCCCCTTTGCAGAAGATGTCAGCAATTTTTTAAAATTTGATAAGGGATTTTTCCGGGTACCTGTGGAATTGGGGTTGTTCCCCCTCTTAAAAGAAAAGGTTTTGGAAGAAAATAATAAAACTTTGACAGTCAGGACAATATGGGGAGCAACTAAAGAAATGTACAAAGACGGAAGCTCTGTACCCAGGTTTTCATCATTCCCATTGAGTGACAGGAATAGTTTTAAAAAATTAAAAGAAAAATTTAATCCTGATGACACTGGCAGATTTCCTGAAAATTGGAAAGAATTATGCAAAAAATACAGGAAAAGAGATTACCCGATCGTGCTGGGCGGCCATCCCTATGGACTTTTTGGAACCTTAAGATATCTAATGGGTTTTGAAAATTTTATGGTCAGTTTTTATGATGATCCCGGATTGATAAAAAATATTTTTGATTTTTTATCTGATTTTTGGATAGAGATGTACAAGAAGGTATTACTGGATATTAAGCCAGACTGTGTTTTTTTCTGGGAAGACATGAGTTATAAAAATGGATCATTTGTTTCCCCGGAGATATTTAGAAAATTCTTCAAACCTGCTTATAGAAAACTTACTGGCTTCCTAAATAATAATGATATTGATCTTATTGCTGTTGACACAGATGGAAATTGTGATGGACTTATACCCTTATTTCTCGAAAGCGGGATCAATATAATCTGGCCCTTTGAGGTACAGGCAGGCATGAATATCATAGATGTAAGAAAAAAATATCCAGGATTGGGGATAGCAGGAGGATTAAACAAAATAGCTCTTTCCCGGGATAAAAGATCAATAGACATAGAAGTGGAAGGAAAGTTACCATTTATGCTTCAAAGGGGAGGTTATATACCCTATTGCGACCATCTTGTTCCACCGGACGTCCCTTTTAATAATTTTATTCATTACCGTAAAAGAATAAATGAATTTGTCACTAAATATGGGCATTAACAAATATCTTTATTTAGATAAATAGTAGGGATCATTTAACTACAGCAGTGAAGATAAGCCGGGGTCTTTACCGGCCCGTTCTTTGAGTTTAGGATTAAGGACCAGGGCTTTCCGCAATATCCTGGCTGCCATGAAATCTTCACCTGAACTTAAATAGTGCCCGGCAAGATTATATTTTACATTACCTATTATACCGGGGCTTGCCGGCAGTTCTTCCAGGTAGCCGGATACTGCATTCCATAGATTAATGGCATAAAATCTTTGGCTTCTATTAATATAATATTTGTCAAGATGGCTGACCGGATGTATGCAGCAGTAGATGACAATAGGTTTCCAGGGCTGTGTTTGTTCATTTTTTAAATCTTCATTTGAAGCATCTGAAACAGCTCTGGCCAGGGTTTGATATGCCTTATAGGAATAATTAATAATATTATCCCAGGAATTATTTTTATTTTCTTCGAATACTTTTTCATTTATCTCATTATAGTTTTCAATTATTTGAGGCGGCCTGTGATTTATGGCATCATTTAAGTCCTGCACCCTCTTGAGTTTCCAAAATGAATTGTGTGCAATTATATCTTTTGCGGACCATTTCCTGGATATGCCTGTTTCTGCTTGTTCCCCTCCGGATAATTTATCTACAAGTACGATCTCTTCTTCATAGGTCCACCCTACCAGCTTCAATAATTTCTGTTTAAAGTCTTCCAAAATTGTTTAAAAGTATGTTTTTATTGAATAATACTAATCATATATTAAATATTATTAAATAGCATTCAAAATTAAAAGATGAAGGACTTATTGCTATGCCGTAAGGTCCTGGATATGAGCCATTAGTTTTTGAGTGCCGGGATAATTTTTAGGAATACGGAAAATATTTTTCTCAATAAAAAAATGGACCCCACCTGAAGCAGGGTCCATTTTTTTTAGAAAGATTTAATATCTTCTATCTGTTCTGGGCTTTTGCGGACGAGCTTCGTCAACCTTTAAGGTACGACCTTCGAAGTCTGTACCGTCCAGAGCCTCTTTTGCCTTTTCTGCTTCTGTACTATCTGACATTTCAACAAAACCAAAACCTTTATTTCCTATAACATTGGCTGATTGAACTTTGCCATGTGCAGAGAAAAGCTCTTCAAGCTGCTCATCAGTAACAGAATAACTTAAATTTCCTACATATAATTTGTTACCTTCCATATTTACCTCCTTTCAAACGCTTTCATTTCTCTAAGCTCTTCGATATTTTAGTTAGAGAGGTAACAGCAGGTAACAAATAGCTCTTAATTAAAATACTATCAAACATAAGAGAGATACTAATTAAATAAACCCCGGGTTATTTTTTACCTTAACCTTACGACCTTAGGTTACTAAATACCTCGGGGCATAACTCCTTGAACTTTTAGCAGGTCCTTTTAGCATATCAAACTTACTCTTATACATTCTTTCGTCTGTAAATTTCAATCACTACTAAAATTCCCCAATGTTCAAAAATTATAAATATTATACCAAATATATATATATTTGTAAATAATTTATTTAATTTAACTTTAAAAAATTTTTTGGACTTTTATTAACAATTAATAATTATTTTCTATTTTCCGGATTTTTTACAAAACAAGGTCACAGGCTTCTTCCGGCATCCAATGTGCATCTTTTCCATCCCACTTTACATTACACCCTATAGGATTAGTGACCGGGTTTAATATTTTTTTCTTTGAAACATATTCCTCCAATGCGTTCCACAGGTCATTTACTTTCATTTTTTTGATATCTCTTGGACTATCAACACCGCGCCCCGTATATACAAGTTTCCTGTTATTATCAAAAACATAAAAATGGGGAGTTCTAAGCGCGCCATAAGAAAGAGCTATTTTTTGCTCGGCATCATAAAGATAAACCCAGGGGAATTTTTCTTTTTCTATTCTCTTGACCATGTTTTCAAATGAGTCCTCGATATATGTGTTCTTGCTGTTTGAATTTATTGCAACAAATTTGACACCATTCTTTTCAAAATGCAAAGCTGTTTTTCTTGTTACTTCATCTGAACCTATTACAAAGGGACAATGATTACAGGTAAAAAAAATGACAAGTATTTCTACATCATTGAAATCTTTCAATGAATATATTTTTCCATCCGTTGCTGGAAGAGTAAAATCCGGAGCCTTGTCCCCTATTGACAGTGTAAATCCCATAATTTTCCTTTCACCAATTTAATAAAATGAATAATCAATTTTTGTATCCCTTTCCAAAGCCTTTTTATTCTATACTGATTTAGGGATTTACACAAAAAATATTAAAGCCGCCCTGTAAGCCGGGAGTAAAGCCTTACCCGGTTTTCTTCCCCTTGCTGCAAGGGTCGTGGCGATCACTTGAAAGTTTTTTACTCAGGAGGTCAAACTTCTTAAATGTATTCCTGAAAGAGAATAACCTATAGCATAAGGGAACAAACCCGGATATTTTACAGAAACCCACAACAATAGCTTCCAGAAATATTTTCTGCCGCTGCTTTTAATACCAAGCAGCCACATAGACCCGAACAGGGCCCTGAGTTGGAATTTCTGTATTTTTATCCGGAAAACCTTCTTTTTTGGAGGCTTAAATTCCCTTAAGAAAGTTTTAATCCGTTCATAATAATCCTTTGGCTCATATATTGTATCCAGTATCCTTTTATATCCGCTAAACAGTGTTTTGATTTCCATTTTTGGTATGAAATTCAGGGTTGAAAGAAATGTATTATTTCCAGATGATTTTTTTACGATCCTGTTTGCATCTGAAAGCCTCTCATACAGCTTTGTTTGGGGAATAGCTGTCAGAAGGCCTACCATTGCAGTCACGATACCGCTTTTCTGTATAAAGTCTATCTGCTTCTGGAAAATTGCAGGCGTATCGCTGTCAAAACCTACTATAAAACCTCCCTGGACCTCCAGTCCAAAATTCTGGAGTTTTTTAACGGAACCGACAAGATCCCTGCTTTGATTGTGATGTTTACAGCATTCCTCAAGGCTCTTTTCATCAGGAGTTTCAATACCTACAAAAACTGTTACAAAGCCTGCATCGACCATGAGCTTCATCAGTTCTTCGTCATCAGAAAGATTAATCGATACCTGGGTATTGAAAATAAACGGATATCTTTTAGCTTTCTGCCATTTTATTATGGCAGGCAGGACTTCCTTCTTCAATTTAGATTTATTGCCTATAAGATTATCATCTACAAAAAATAACATCCCGCGCCATCCAATATTATAAAGCGCATCAAGTTCAGTGATGACCTGCTGTTTTGTTTTGGTCCTCGGTATTCTGCCGTTTAAAACCACAACATCACAGAAGTCACAGTTAAATGGGCATCCCCGTGAATACTGGAGACACATGGAGTGATAGCTGGATATATTGACCTGTTTCCAATCCGGCACTGGTGTGCCTGTAATGTCAGGAAAATCTGCAGCCTGGTAAACTTTTTTCAATGTATTTTGTTCAACATCTTTTACAAAATCATCAAGTGTATGTTCCGCTTCTCCCAAAAACAGGTGGTCCACCAGACCGGATCCTACATTACTGGCTGCAAATAATGGTCCTCCGGCAACTACAGGTTTATTGGCCTGTTTTACTCTTTTAATGATTTTAAGCGCTGATTCTTTCTGAACGATCATTCCGCTGATAAAAACATAGTCAGCCCAGGCTATATCTGAATCATTTAGTTTATCCGTATTAGTATCGACCAGTTTTTTATTCCAATGTCCGGGAAGCATCGATGATATTGTTAAAAGGCCCAGAGGGGGGTAAGCAGCTTTCCTGCCTAAAATTTTCATCACATATTCAAAACTCCAGAAGGTTTTTAAATATTCTGGATAAACAAGTAATATATTTTTAATATCCTCTTTCATAAAATTTTACTCCTGCCTTTTCCTGGTCTGATTTGTTTTAAATAGAAATTAAGGTCATTTACGTATTGATCCCTTCATTTTCAAAAAATAAATACTTTTAATTATTATATCTTATAGAAATGTATATAACAATTGGTATTACAATCAATTGCGATAGTTAGTAAATATTAAACTAATAATACTTAAAAATTATTCTTAATACTTGTGATAAGATAACATCCTCTTTCCTGTTTTACCGGCAGCCTTCCTGAGGGGTCCCCTGAAAGTAGAGCTAATAAGTGCACTTACTATGAGTCTTTGCCCGTACCGGTATTTTTATCATGGATACGGCCTTATCTGTTAGATCCTTTAAACAGGAATAGTAAAATATTATTTCACCTGGTCCATTAAAAAAAGTATAATGGAATTAAATATTTAGTAAAGGAGATTTCAAATGGCAGATGAAAGGTATGAAAGAGCTAAAAAAAGAGTAGAGGAGATCAAGAGCTTTTACACACATCTGATCGTGTACGTATTTGTGAATCTTGGATTATTTATATTAAACTTCGTTACAAGCAGGGGAGAATGGTGGTTTTTCTGGCCGCTTCTGGGATGGGGCATAGGACTTTTCTTCCATGGAATGGGAGTGTTTGTTTTTTCCAGGTTCCCCGGCAAGAAGTGGGAAGAGCGAAAAATACAAGAAGTAATGGATCAGGACAAAGAAGACAAATAAAAAGCTATCAAGGTTTATAGCGGCATGACTTCATTTCTTTAAAGAAAATCAGGAAAAAACAAATAAGCTATAGGACGGTAGCGTTCTTTTGACTGCTTTGTCTTTTTACCAGCCGTGATATTTCATATCGGTTATGATCTATTTTATGCCCTGGCATTTGGTTTTGCCTCTGCGTAGTAGCCCTGATACTGTCTGGACCGGCCGTGACCGGGTTTTTTGATTTAAAAAGGCTACCATAAATCAGGAAAATTATGTATATTGATTCCATTCATAATTATCGGGAATACAAAAAAATAAAATAGTAAATATATTAGTTTGAATGCTGTGTGTAAGTGTCTTTGCCTTTCCTGCTGCTTCATGCAAATCAGCAAGGGCAACCGGGAGCATGCAAGCAGGTAATTAATAAGAGATCAAATATATGGTTAATAATAAAGAAAAGACAGACTTTATAAGAGACATAATCAGGAAAGACCTGGAAGAAGGAAAAAATAACAGAAAAGTCCACACAAGATTTCCTCCAGAACCAAATGGATACCTGCATATAGGGCATGCAAAATCTATGTGCTTAAATTTTGGATTAGCTGATGAGTTTGGCGGTAAATGCAATCTCAGGTTTGATGATACAAATCCTGCAAAAGAGGAATCTGAATATGTAGAATCTATAAAAAAGGATATCAGGTGGTTGGGATTTGACTGGGGAGACCAGGAATATTATGCATCTGATTATTTTAGCCAGCTTTATGAATTTGCTGTGCAGCTGATAAAGAAAGGCAGGGCATATGTTTGTGATCTAAATGCTGGAGAAATAAGGCAGTACAGGGGAACACTCACATTGCCCGGGAAGGAAAGTCCCTACAGGAACCGTTCCCCCGAAGAGAACCTGAAGCTGCTTGAAGAAATGAGGGATGGCAAATATCTTGATGGTCTAAAAACACTCAGGGCAAAGATAGACATGTCTTCCCCAAACCTGAACATGCGGGATCCTGTAATGTACCGCATACTGCATAAGCGCCACCACCGGACAGGCGATAAATGGTGCATCTATCCAACATATGATTGGGCACACGGGCAGTCAGATTCTATGGAAAAGATCGACTACTCAATATGCACCCTGGAGTTTGAGGATCACCGCCCCCTTTATAACTGGTATCTTGAGGAACTTGGGATCTTTCGCTCACGGCAAATAGAATTTGCCAGGCTGAATCTTACATATACTATAATGAGCAAGAGGAAGCTGCTTGAGCTGGTAGAAAAAAAATATGTAAATGGCTGGGACGATCCCAGGATGCCTACTCTTTCAGGCATCAGGAGAAGGGGCTATACACCAGAAGCAATACACAATTTTTGTTCACAAATAGGCGTGGCAAAGGCCGAGAGTACAGTAGAAATAGCATATCTTGAGCATTTTATAAGGGAAGACCTTAATAAAAAAGCAATGCGGGTCATGGGGGTCCTGAACCCGTTAAAAGTAATAATAGATAATTATCCCGATATTGGTGAAGAAGAGGTCACTGCTGTAAACAATCCGGAGGATCCTTCTGCAGGCACAAGGAAAATACCGTTTTCAAAAGTTTTATATATAGAAAGAGAAGATTTTATGGAGGACCCGCCTAAAAAATTTTTCCGGTTAGCTCCCGGAAGAGAGGTGCGGTTAAGGTATGCATACTTTGTAAAATGTGTCGGCATGACAAAGGACAAAGATGGTAATATTATGGAGCTGCACTGCACATATGACCCTTCCACTCGGGGCGGAGATGCACCCGATGGAAGGAAGGTGAAGGCAACTCTTCACTGGGTATCTGCAAAGCATGCCGTACCTGCAGAAGTGCGGTTATATGAGCACCTTTTTACTAAAGAGAATCCCCTTAAAGTAGAAGAAGGCGAAGATTTTAAGGATAGTATTAATCCAGATTCACTAAAGGTAGCTAAAGGCTGCATGCTTGAACCATCCCTTGCGGAAGTAAAACCTGGAAGCATTTATCAATTTGAAAGGCTGGGATATTTTTATGTCGATCCCGATACCACAGATAATCAGATCGTCTTTAACAGGACAGTCACCCTGAGGGACCAGTGGGCCAGGATAAATAAAGCCCGATAAGCCATTTATAAATTCCAGCTCGTTTATATCCAAAATATTATGCAATGCCTTTATTTAAATAATATTTGACATAAGTTTGCAAATAAGATTATAATAACTTCTGTTTTATTTGATAATATTTTTACTAGGAGATAAGGTTGTTACTAGCAGTTACTTCTCTAAGAAAAATATTGTTAAAGCTTAATGAAGCGATAGTATTTGGAAGGAGGTAAGTATATGCAAGGTAACAAATTATATGTAGGAAATTTAAGCTACTCTGTTACTGACGAGCAGCTAAAAGAGCTGTTTTCCGGTCACGGCGAGGTTAAAGAGGTCACTGTAATCGGAAATAAGGGTTTTGGTTTTGTTGAAATGTCAGATAATGCTGAAGCAGAAAAAGCAAAAGAAGCTCTGGACGGCACAGAATTTGAAGGTCGTACTTTAAAAGTTGATGAGGCTCGTCCCCGTAGAGAAAGATCAGACAATGATAGAAGATATTAAATTAATCTGATCACTATGTGATCTATTAGAAGATATCTATAAAAGACCCCACTCAGGTGGGGTCTTTTAATATTATTGTCCTGATCTATCCGCTTCAGGAGACTTCTTTTGATTGCTCTTTATCATATAAATTTTAACTTCTATTAAGAAAAAAAAGGGATATACTATATTATAACCATTGACCGGTTAAGGGACCGTCTTTTGGATATTGCTGCCGGTATATTTATAAGAGTGTTTTTTTTATATGCTTGATTACTTAAACAGCCTTATTGAAAGTATTAATGCGGCACAAATAGCTAGCCTCATCACCACCATGGTCATTGCCTTTGCAGCAGTGGGGGCATTTGTCTTTAATGGTATAAACAATTTGAAACTTGAAAGGTCAAACAGGCTGTCCGCAGAAAGAGAGAGGGTGGACAGAGCTTTGGAGTTTATAGAAAGGTTTGATGACAAGCGCTATATGAGGCTTCTTTCCAGAAAGTACCGGGATTATCCCAAGACCATAACCGAAGTTGATGCAAAAGGAAAATTGGATAGAAATACAAATTTTCTCTCCACTTTTACAGAAGCAGAAGATGAAATAAATTACTTCTTATTCTTCCTGGATACCGTGGCTATTCTTTACCATAAAGAAAAAATAGATGAAGAAATATTTAAGGCCAAATTAGAAGATTATTTCCTGAGCTTCTATCATAATTTCAAACCAGAAATATCTAAAATAGTAGAAGATATAAAATTATCTGATAAGACTTTTTATTACTATAAAAATTATCTTCTGCTTGTAGGGGAACTTTTAGAACTAAAGATCGGGATAAGCCCCCGCGAAAAAGAAAAAATCCTTGTCCAGGAAATAAAGGACTGCAGAAAACTCCTTCAAAAAGATTAGATTAATTTTAATACACACCCTTTATAATGGGATGCCGGGACCATCCATGACCTATCCGGCCGGGAGCCTTAAATAATAGCTAATACAATTAAGAGCCTCGGCCTTATTTCAAGGGACAGTCCGGCAGTTTATTATCTTTGCAGGACTCCGGGCTGTTAGAAGCAATTTCTTATTGAGACAAAAAAATGGAAATCAGTGATAAAAGACTAATATATATTGATAATCTAAGAATATTTTTAATAGCCCTGGTAGTGCTGATCCATATTGGCACCGCATATGGGCCTATTGGATTCTGGTATTATTTTGAGAGAACCGGATTGCCCTCCACATATATACTGGCCTTTCTGGTATCTGTCAGCCAGGCTTTCTTAATCGGGCTTTTCTTTATGGTTTCAGCATTTTTTACTCCAGCATCCTATAATAAGAAAGGGCCCGATGCTTTTATCAGGGGAAGGCTAAAAAGATTGGGCATACCGCTTCTTTTTTATATTACTATAATAGGGCCGTACCTCTCATTCCTGGGCCACCAGGCCGTGAGCCCCGATAGAATAAATTTCTTTTATTTTTATTATGAGGAGATCATCAAAGGGGCCCATATTGATACCGGACCCCTCTGGTTCGTGCAGGCCCTTCTATTTTTTGATATTACCTATTCCATCATAAGGGTGATCATGGAAAGGGTTTCAAAAAAAAGCCGGGGGCCGGTCTTACAATTTCCTTCAAACCGTACTATTTTTACAGTTATACTGCTTCTTGCATCTGCCACCTTCCTCCTGAGGATATGGTCGCCTATAGGTACCGCAGTGAGTAATCTAGGGCTCAGCTGGCTTCTACAGTATATTTTTCTATTTATAATAGGAATTGTTGCTTATCATAATAAATGGTTTGAAATGATAACATATAAAATAGCTATATTCTGGTTTAATATAACCATGGCGGCCGTACTATCCTGGCCCTTGATCGCTATTTGGGGAAAAGCTTTTAACGGTAATATAATGCTTCTCGGCGGCGGCCTGCACTGGCAGTCATTTATATATTCACTGTGGGAAATAATAGTGGGCATGGGAATACCTATAAGTATTATTTACCTGTTCAGGCAAAAGGCGGGCCGTCAAAATAAACTTTTCGGCAGATTATCAAAAGGTGCCTATACGGCTTTTATTATCCACCCGATTGTAATTGTACTGCTATTATATATATTCAGGGAAGTATCACTTCATCCCCTGATAAAATTTTTAGCTATCGCAATGACCGGGATACCGCTATGCTTTTTAATTGGGATTTTAATAATAAAAATCCCATTTTTAAAAAAGATACTTTAAGCTTTTACCCTGCTTAAAACCCCGATCTGGACTTTTTGTATCTAAGCCACAGGGCTACCGCACTGATAACTATTGCCCATACTGCAGCAAATATAGATAATTGAATGGGACTTAATATGCCTGCACTGTAGAGTGCGGCACTGTAGTTTATTATCCCGTGGGCAAAAGAGGCTATCAGATAAAACTGCCATCCCCAACCCTTTGCCAGGCCCCAGCCTGCTATTGCACTGGAAGCGGTATGAAAGGCTATCACGAAGAACCTCTCCCAGAAAGCGACCAGCCCCATACCCAGCCCGCCTGTCATTGCTATATCCCAGCTCCAGCCTGAAATAAATACAGTATTATGGACCCATATTGCTTCAAAGACACCAAAGCCAAGCCCTGCTGCAGCACCTATGGCAAGTCCCAGTTTGGGATCTATCTTTTTGCCTTTCCTCCACCAGTATATGGCTACAGGCACCATCTTGGAGCCTTCCTGGACCAGCCCGCTTAAAAGTATCTGGGGAATTGAGGCAAGCAGTATAAAGCGCACCAGTATCTCCTGGTTCCAGAAATAACCAAGAGCCCGGCCGCTCCAGAACTGGAGAGGGATCTGTATAAATGCCACAGCGGCCCATGTCAGAAAGGCGCTGCTGGCAAGAACAGCCCACGGCCAGGGCCTGCCTAAAACAGGGGTCCAGTAAGTTGCATACCAGATAGCTCCAAAAACTATCCCCAGGCCGATACCTATTAGAGCCTGGTTTAGTAGAAGGCCGGGATAGACAAAGCCGGAGATAAAAAAATTGGTCATATAATCGAGCATAATATTCCTTTCCTTAGTGATTCATAGGCTTTAGCATAGAGCTATTTGTTTTAATTTGAAGTCATTATACATTAAAACTTACAATAAAAATATTTTCACCAAGCTCCTTTTGAATAAAGTAATGGTTATATTTACCGGACAGGGCCGGAACTGATCAAATATATAATTTATAATTGTCCCAAATTATATTAGAATATCAGGTAGTTTATCAAAGCAGATCAGAGGACAACCAATATGAAATTAAAAGATCTCGTAATTGTAGTCACTGGCTCTACCCGCGGAATAGGCAAGGCGATTGCCCGGGCCTGCCTGGAAGAAGGAGCAAATGTAGTCATCAGCTCCAGAAAAGAAACTGCTGTCAGTAAGGTATGCAAGGAATTTAAGAAAGAAGGCTATAGTGTATCCGGGACTAAAGCAGATGTATCCAAAAACAGGGACCTGGAGAAATTATTTGAGCATTCTATAAAAAAATGGAAAAAAATCGATATCTGGATAAACAATGCAGGACTTTCCGGTGGATTTCGGGCAGTTGACGAGATGAGCCCGGAAGAGATCGCAGGCATCATTGATGTAAACATCACCGGGACACTTAATGCCTGCCGCATGATGATCCCCTATTTTATAAAACAGGGATCAGGAATAATACTAAATATGAGCGGCAGGGGCGGCCGGTTTGAGCCTGCACCTTTTTTAACTGTCTATGCAGCTTCAAAAGCAGCTGTTACGAGCCTCACTAAAAGCCTGGCCGGAGAAAATAAAGAATACCCCATATCTATTCATTCACTCATTCCAGGTATGGTAGAGACTGATTTTTATACAAATATAAAAACTGGTTCCAAATCTGATTTTAATATCAGCAGCCTGAAATATGTGCTTAATGCATTTGGGGTCCCGCTTGAGGAAGTGGGAAGGTCCACAGTTGATATTCTCACCCAGCAACCAGGCAGAATAACCGGTAAAAGCTATTCACTGCTCAAAGGCATGAGGCTTGTCCGCGGCATAGGCCTTATGATGTATTACCGGATGACTAAAAAGATAAGCTCCTGAGCCTTCCGAATATCTAAAAAGTAAACCTTATTTTTCCTCTCTTTTCGCAGCGTCGGCTGCTTTCATCTGGGGCACCGGAGTGACTCCTGCAGCATCAGTTACAAT
>SDBT01007938.1_pt1 | contig 17411 bp, 2 predicted proteins | sample 2277101 | NCBI WGS metagenome assembly SDBT01 (sample SAMN10404973, study PRJNA504765) | marine sediment metagenome | isolation source: marine sediment core GS10_PC15, 103 cmbsf | place: Arctic Ocean: Southern Knipovich Ridge | collected 2010 | reverse complement strand
GAGAGCCCTGAAACAGTTAGAACTCCAACACGATTTTCCGTTTCTCATAATAAGTATTTTGTGGTTATCCACGTTTACGTCATAAACATAATCGTGATAAGGTACAATTTTTGGAGGACGAAGATAAGCTATGTTTTTTTCATAACTCTGGATTTGCCAAACTCCACGACAATAATAAACCCCGCCAGAAAATGTTGTGTTTCCCTCTTTTTTGTAAAAACAAGTAAATGATCTACTACATTTAATAAGTAGTTCAACTAGATCGTTTTTCATAGTCGTAGAACTTGTGAAAAATGACCATTTTTTTCCATCCTCAGATATGCTGCCATCTCCTTTTAGGTATGTCAAAAGAAATGATTTTATTATCGCGGGAGTTGCATTTTTTATTTCTGTTGGAACATATTTTTCATGACATCGGCCAAATCTGGATAGATACTCAACGAACCATTTGGATGAAAAAGCTACACCTTTAGAATTTACACGTGACACAAATCCTAGATTATGAATCGCATTTTGTATTTCTTGAACATATAACTTTCTATTATGTTCTTCAGTTTGACATATTGTTATGGCATAATTCCAGTTATTAGATCTTTTTTTTGGGTCGTAGCAAATATTCCCCTCAGAAAGATACCACGCCATAAATATAGCAAAATTTCTTAACTCCCATTTCTTAGAACCAATAAATATATTTTGGAAATTTCCAATCCATGTTCCCGAAGATTTTTCTATAAAATATCTAGATTGACGTGGAATTAACTTGTTAGCAACTTCTTCTGCTGTTATAAATTCAGGTTTTCTAAAATCTCCTTTATCATGTCCCCACGCGGCTCGGTTGTATCCTACTAATAATTTTTGTGATTTAGAACACATTATGTCTATTTGTTGACTGCAAAAATGGTATAGCTCCTTTTCATATTTTTTGATAACCCAATTAGGACGCTGGTACACAAGGATGTCATTTTGGTCTCTGGTCAGTATTTTGGTTTTTTCATTGACTTCCGAGAATAGAATAAAACCCTTATCCGTGTACAGGTGAGTTTTTTTGTCGTAACAGAAGTCAGGATCTTCAAAATAAGCCGGGTTGAAACGCTCGTCGAACAACCCTATTTTCTTGTAAACACTTGTCTTAATTAGCGACCCGCCACAACCAATATATGTGAAAGTGTCACCGGGATGTTCGCAATGTTTGTAAGGAAAATAGGAGCGATCCGATACGACTTGTCCATTCATAACTAGAGCCCCCGAAGCTTTTGGGGGCGTTAGCTCCCAGGCTTCAGGTCCCGCAACATCATATCCCTTGTTAATCAATGCAAATAGTCCCTCCAACCATCTGGGACCGGGATATTGATCATTATCAATGTTCATAAAAAAATCAGCTTCAACGTGCTGAACCCCCAGATTTCTACCTCCGATAACCCCAAGGTTCTCTCCAGGACTGATGACTTTCCATCGTCCCTGGTCTTCGCCTTCTTTTAGGAATTCAGGAGTGTCGTCAGTGCTGCCGTTGTCAACGAAAATTAATCTGAAGTTGCTAGTGTTTGCGAAGAGACTTTTTACGAAGCCACGAGTTACGGGCAAGCTATTATGAACTAAACATATGATGTCTACGCGTGGTGTCATGTGTTATTATACCGAATACGAGAATTTTCAGTTACCGAGCGGCGATGGGTTTGGCGAGGTGAGCTGAGGATTTTTATTACGCCAGGATCGTTACAATATTACTCTCTAAGGTATTGCCTAAATCCAAACCATCAAAGCCGACTACAGTGGCTTTCCATCGTTCCCCAGTAGAAGTCCAAAATGGAAGAATGTTAACTTCTCCAGCCACGCCGTCATTGCTATTCTCAATGAAATTTACACCATCAGAAGAGACAAACCAATGAACTTCACTTTGATCAGTTTGCGTGGCATCTGCTATATCAAGATCTGGATCATCAATAGTATAGCTCAGCTGTAGTCCGTTATTTTGAGTAGGTTCTGCTGGTGCTATAACCGCGCCTGTCACAATTGGGATGCTATTGACGACCGAAAATGGATCGGTCAGCGTGGTTTCACCTGTAATAAGTGCAGTTTTAGGAGTGATTTCAACAATGATTTCATTGCCAATGACGTGAGCCAGTGAGCCAGTCGTGTCAGGTTCTTGTCCGATGGCTGGATTCGGTAAACCGATCAATTCTCGTGGATCAAATTGTCCGTCTTCTGTGAATGTATCTCCATCAGAAAAAGTTCCTTGTTTAAAGAGTAGACCGTTTACAAACCATCGTATAATTGTGCCGATCTCAGCTGCGTTTGCTCCTTCGTCATCTACTTCGAAATCATATTGAACTCTAAATGTACTGGCAGTTTCAAATCGATTGTTGACTATCCCATTACGCACAGCTACAACTGTAAGATCCTGAGCACTAGGAGGAAGAGAGGCAATCGTTACTGTTGGTGAGAATTCTGTAGTTCCAAAATCTCTTCCATCACTTGGCGTTACTGTGAAATATAGCTTATCTTGAGGTTCGAGTTTGTTATTGTTTTGCAGATCAGCATTAGACCAAGTGGAAGTATTATTTATCTCAAACAGTTGAGTCCCGTTCTTAAACCATTTTATCAGAGTGCCACTTTCTGGGTCTCCATTGAGATCAAGGTAGTTGTAAAAAGCGTTGATCGTGTCGTTTGAATCAGGCGTTTGAGGACTTATGAATGCGTTAATTGCTCGTGGAGCTACTTGTGATAGCTCAACTGGTTTCTCGTCGTTGGTACTATATATGTATCCTACCCCACTGACTACAATACTGTCGGTATGGAGTCGATTACGTAAACGTAGTCCCACTCGCATCTCCCCACTGTTAATAAGGGCCAATTTGAATACTGTGGTAGGATTTTGGCGAGCATCGAAATAGATTGCCCCGTCACGAGGATGAAGTCGAAACCCCCTTAAGACTGGGACATCAGTTCCGTCTGAATTCACTCTAAACAAAGACGCGGTTGAAGTTGGGTCCCACGCTCCGTATGTTGTAGTATAGAATATCCCGTCACGACTGGTTAGCGGCTCTATTGGCACCAAAGAAAATGGATAATCAGTTCTTTCTAATAAGAAAGTTTTCCCAAATTCACCCATTGCCGGGCGAGCTGCTGTTTGGAAATCGCGCCAATCATGTGAATTAGATGAAGCTACACCAATTTCAATTTGGCTGGCATTCGGTACGGCTCCATCAAAACTCGCAGCCACTTGTTGGGCGTTCTGAAGAACATCTTCACTGTTCAAAAACATAAAGTCTACTTTTTCTGCTGAAGTTCCCCAGGATATGTCGGTCAATTTAGGTATTCCTGTTGGAGTTGAGTCATACTCTTCAGTAATGTCCGAGGAGAACCCAGTTGTAAGAACAATTTCAAATTCCACTAATTTTGCAAAGAAATCAACAAAATCAATTGTCTGGCTATCTTCAAAACGTTCAGTCCAATCAGTGTAATTGAAACCATCTTCGCTATACCTGAATCTCAAGAATCCCTGAGTATTCAAAGGTAAAACAAAGGTCGTAGTCACGTTGGTAATGGCTGAAAGTTCTCCAAGATTCAAAATCCTGTTGTATTGTCCCCACCCAAGCCCTCCTGTAGCTCCGTTGATTGTTAGGTTTAGTATTTGATCCAGGAATCCAGAAGAAATCAGTGTGGATGATTGTCCACCAGTTGCTTTGGTGATTTTTTCTATGTCTCCGACTTCGGTCCTTTCTAGTTGGGCTGCCAACGATTGTGGAAAAGAGGTGCTAAAAACAGTGTATATTACAGGTGATTTTCCGTCTCCGTCAACAGCGTTGACTTCGTCTATGGCATCGTCTCGGGAAATTAGAGAGAAGTTCTCTGAGTTGTCTGACACGATGTAGAACGATTTTTTCTGAGCTTCAAACACTTCTCCTGTTGTCACAATTGCCGCTTCTTTTATAGCAGAGTACAACTGACTGGCTCCAAACGGTGTCTCATGGTCGATAATATCAAGTTCTGCCAATACTTCAGTAAGAGTATTTCCACTGATCAGCCGCTTTTTGATTTGCGGCACCCAATCATTTGCATTGTAAAAAGAAGCGATTGCTGTGGGCAGCTGCAATTGTATAGATGGAGATAGCGGAAGTAGAGCCGCGCAAAATAGGCACTGTCCAGATTGGTTCAGTCCCCCTGTTCCACTTGGTCCTCCACTATTTCCTGAGGGTGGCGGCGGCGTATCTGCTGATGAAATTATCGGATCAGCTACATGCTGTAAGAGAAAACAATCGCTGTCAGACACAGGAATCCCACCAAAAAGATCTGGGGTGGGGTCTGGATCATCTGGATCATCTGGATCATCTGGATCATCTGGATCATCTGGAGGAGGAGTAAGAATTTCTTCGATTCGGCTATTTATTTGTTCCTGTATATTTGAGTCGAAGTCGCTAACTGTTTGACCGAAGTAGAAATCGTCTACAATAGTCACAACTGTTTCGATATCATATAGGCTCCTCACTGTGTTGCTATCCAAGATGACCGGAGGCAACGTCACGGTTTGCAAGGCATCTCCTAGCGCAACCAGCTCGTCCCTGGTTAGATCTCCCTGGAAACGCTCGTTAGGGTCAGGAGGAGTGCCTTGAAGCGTTTCTTCTACAAATTGAGCCAGTCGCTGGAAGTCAGCCAACGGATCTTCAGACCGAGGTAGCAGAGTGACTCCTCCGATACCGCTGCTGATAATAAGTTCTTGTTCGCTGTACAGTACAGGGAATAGGAATACCTGTTCCCCTAGTTTTTTCGAAGCGTTGAATTGGAATTCATCACTGTTGGGGTCTGTAATCTTATTTTGAGCTTCGATCAATTGCCCAAAATCGATTTCGTCCCCAGGACGTGGCGTATCGGGAGCGTTTCCACTGCCATCTCCACCCAAGGCTCTATCAGCACCTCTCTGAGCTAAAAAGTCTACAAGTATACTGTCTATTTCTGTGATTCTGATTCGCCCCCTAACAAGGCAGCGGATATCAGCATCTAAAGTTTCTCCGGCGTCGTCACGTAAAATAATAACTATACCGGAACTTTGATTTCCTTGAGCTTCTACAAGAGTTGGACCTTGAAGAAGTTCTATATTTACATATCCAGCAGAGTGCCCACTGGTCAGTCCCCCGGCAAAGTATATATCATCTTGAACTGCTACTGCCGAAAACAAAGACCTGCCGCGGCTAAATGATGTAAGTTGCAAGAAAGTATTTGATTCGTTACTGAGATCTATCATTTCTACACGATTGAGTGTAGTTGATTGATTTTGGTTGCTGCCGCCCATGAAGTAAACAGAGTCTTGGTTAGAAATATACACAGCCTGCCCTCTGTCTCTTATTTTTGGAAGAACTGCCCACTCATCATCGACCTTATCAGATATGTTCATTGTTAGATTACTGTTGACGTCCAGGGTTTCTGATCCCATGGAATATTTGAATCCGCTTGCGATATAGACATATGGAGGAACAATAACACTGTCTGCAATCTTTTCTTCTTCAGATTTAATAAATGATGCCTGTTCAGATGCAGTTAAAGCCAAGTAATACGGAGATGTCAAGATGAAGGATCGGAAGTCATCCAGAGCCTGGTTTAATTTTTCATTAAACTCAGCATTAATCTCAGCCAAAGTTTTTGGAAATGATCCACTGTAAATGTAGCCTGTTTGGAGATCTGGGTCATTCGTATTGTAAACAAGAGGCAGTGGGTTATCTCGATAAAATCCAAACGGAGAGATGCGCTTGTAGAGAGGCAAATCCGATGGGATAACGACTGACCATGTGTTTGAGCTTATAGTGTATTTTAAAATTCGATCATTAAGAATGTCTGGTTGGTTGTTGTTGACAACACTGTTTAGGCCACATAGAACATAAATGTTATCATCTTCATCATACTGAGCATCACCAAATGCAACCCCGTAAGGCAGATCGCCAATTAAAGGCATAGGAGGAAGGGATGGGTTCCAGAGACCTGTTACTGTGTCATATGCTTCTATTTTTCGCGAAACTATGAATTGTTGAGTTACAGGTTCGAGTTCTAATCCACCAATACAGTAAATAACATTGTTGGCAATTACAGTCATACCCGCTGCCCGTGCCGTTGGCATATCAGTAATAAATGACCACGCAGAAGTGGCGACATCGAATTTCTCTGCGGTAGCCGTCAATGATGTGCCACCGTCCAGGTCATGATCCGTGTATCCTCCAAACAGATAAATATTTGCCGTAGTTCCCAATTCGTTGCTTGATGCAAAATGAGCTATTCTATTGATGCTTCCAGCAACTGTGGTAGAATAACTATCGGCAACAGTATCGTAGACGATGGATTCATTCGAGGTAACCGAAGTAATTGGAGGATCTGTTTCGGGGGGCATATCTGGATCAGGTGTTTCCACGTTGACAGTATTATTGAGTTCAACACATCGGGATATTTCTCTTTCAGCGGTTCCTAATTTATCATACCGACAAGTTACAACTATCCTGGCGTTGAAAGTAATATTCGGAAGCGCTCCGATACTAAAATATGCTAGACTCCTTTTGTCTCCTGTTGAGTTAATATCCTGGTCATTAACAAGGGTGGTATAAACAACTCCAGCAGACCCTGGAGCACACCCAGGAGGAGCATCTACACAATTTGACAGCTGAACAATATTCGAGTCATTCCCCTCTACTCGCAACTCTACTTGAGTACCATCAGGAACTGGCTCGTTTGCGAATTTTACTTCTACAACCAAAGTATGCTGTGACGTCCCGTCAACAACTAAGTCTTGAGGAACCATTCTTTGTCCATTGAGACGGGCCTCAATAACTGAAACACTTAATGGCTCTTTGAATCCCACTAATATTGGAGGCATCCCGTTACTGTAATCTCCACCACCCGTTAGAGTTACGGCAATGTTGTCTGAAAGCAATGTAGATGTACCAAATACAGGACTAACGCCAGTCCATTTAGTTCCAAATGTTGGAGAACAGTCAGAATCTTTGCAGATATTTTCCCATTCACAATTGAGGATAACTTGTCCGCCCCCACCGATCCCGCCTCCACCACTTTGTCCACAGTCCTCTGGTTTAGGATTAGCATCATCACCAATAAGTTTGTTGAGTCGAATGTAAAATTCAGTCACTGCTCCTGAAATTGGTATTGACGCTGTAGCATTTTTTTGATCTTCTAATGGAGCCACGGATTGAGATGTAAGAATGTTCTCTGTAGTTTCAAGGATGCTTACTGCGCTTGTTCCTGTCTCTGTCAGCGCCCCAAAGCCAACATCCCAGACTATTTCTCCAGGAGCTGTTATTTGGACTGTATGGTCATCAGGAAACGAGAACAACTGGCTATTGAAGTTGTCGTTGATGCAATCTCGAAAACATGATGCCCCTGGTATCTGACTGTCCAATATCAAAGCTGGATTTTGAGCAATTTGGAATTTAAGCAAACGATTGCCATCTGCCCAAGTTATATAGTTGGGCTTTTGTCCAAGCTGTCCAACGGCAGCGTTCATAAAAAACTTTCTGCTCAAGAAAAGTTCTTCTTCTTCCACACAAGAGAATGCTGCATAAACCTGATCAACAGCCGTTTCTTCATCCAGAATGACACTTGCTTTTATGGCGTATTCCTCACCAAGACAACACAACGTGTTGCATACTTCTTCATTGTGGCTTTCTATGTTGCCCACAGGGCCAAAGAAAACATTTCGAGCTACTCCGCTAGTTGTGCTCGAATAAACTCCGCTGATTAGCTCGTTTATAGGTTCAACACTGTAAAATGGACGATCTTTACCATGCCGCAGTTGGACCAATTCCCATTTTACCAGCGTTCCATCAGGAACGGGAACTGTCAAATTGGGGTTATTTGGATTATCAGGGTCAATAGTCCATACTGTTGCAAACTGTTCTGCTATGTCAATACCATTTGCCACTGGTTGTCCTGCTTCAATCTGAATAAAGAGACTGTCAATAAAAGTGACAGTATGGATCGCATCAACAAAGAACCCAAGATAATCTATGCTCACATATATGTCTACTACATCTGGAAGTGATGGGGATGGCACTTCAACGTCTACAAAGCTCTTGTTTACCGTATCTCCAGTTGGGTCGCCGTTTTCGTCTAAAAGAGGTTCTTGAACAGCTGACGTGCTGTATATTCCTTCTTGCATAGAAACCCTGTTGGATTTTGTCGTCAGAATATTGTTTTCTGAATGTTTGAATAACTGGACTGTTACTGGAGCACCAGATGGTAGAGCCCCCCCTTTGTACTGAAGTTCAATTCTGCAAAGATACGGTTGTGTAGAATTTACATGAGCACCGTTGGTTTCGATTGGATTACAAGAAGAACCGGCGTCTGTAGAATTACAGAGAGCGGGACATATTGTTTCGCCCCTAATTTCATTTGTACTACCACATGTTGGGATGATTTTTCGGTTATTTTTGTTCACCATTGAAATGTCCAGCGGATGCTGGAATGAAACAGAAACGCCCTCAGTATTAAATTCGAACATATTTTGTCCTGTTTCTGGATTTTCAACGGTATACCTAGCTCGAACACTCATGTCATAGCGTTCTCTTCGAGTTAAAATAGTCGCATCAGATGTATGTGTAAGAACTCCTTTGATGAGTCCGCTGGAAACCGAAGCAAACGACAGAACTGTTTCTGCTTCTTCTTGTTCATCATTGCAGTTTTCATCGAGCCTTGCTCCGTGATCACATCCTCCATTAATTAGAACTATATTTGGGTTTCCACAGGCTCCATCGAGGGCATCTCCTGCCCCGAGCACTCCTAAAGCCTTTTCTTTAGTGCTTAATTCTCTGTCGGTTATGTCGGTACAGACTTGTAGCGATATGTTTACTAGATCATCAAGCCCTCCCCCAAAAATGTCCCTGATACTCACAAAAATCAAAGCTGATTCCCCAAAGAATAGTTCTAAATGATCAGACTTTACAAGGGGATTGGTCCATTGAACCGATAAAGTTACCGGGTTTACAATGGTTATATGAAGATCTTTGACCTCGCTTGGCGGGAATACCGTCGCCAGTTGTGCTGATGGTGTTCCAACTATGAAAACAGCATCGGAGATACGCCCTAGTCTATCGTAGGTAATCAAAGTGTAGTAGTGAAATCTGCTATTAGTCAACGGGATGGCTATTCCATCGTTGTTCACACCTACTTTTCTGTGTACAAAAAACTCTTGAGTAGATGTATCGAATACCTCGAAACCATCACTGACCTCCAGATTGCCCTGAGATGCTATTGAGATTGTTGGAAAGCCTTCTGCACCATAATATATCTTTGTCCCAAACCAGCTATCATCACTCGTTGGATTAGACCACTGAAGCATTATTTTGCGGTTGCCTTCGATTACTGTTACTTCAGAAACTGGCAACAAAACTGCGGCCGGAGCACTATTTACTGACGAAGGAATACGTATCGGAAGAACGCGTGCTTCTATTCGATCACATGGATTTCCTAGAGCATTAAATGTGTATATTTGGTAATAATAATCCGCGTTGTTGACAAAATCAAAAGTATCTAGATAGTAAAATTGTCCAGCAGACGCAGATTGAGAAAGGACTTCAACTCCATCGTTGGCATGGGTCGGTATTTCTCTGTATTTTCGGATTATTTTAACAGTTCCACCAGAGAAATCAAAATCATCCTCGACTGTCCAAGATAACAATACTTCCCGTTGGTTGTTGTCAGGAGGAGTTTCTGAGGCATCTTGAAGAGGCTGGTCGAATATGGAGCTTTCTGTCGAGAAAAGAGCAGAAATATATACCGATCCACGAACAGTGTCATGGGTGCTGATGCTATTAAGAGATCCAAAAAAGTCCGCCCCCGTCCAAGTGACTGCGCTATCTGTCGGAAAGGCCCCAATGTACATTTTCTCTTGTCCAGTTGTGTCAAACTCAGATAATTGGATAGGCGTTGCATCTACTTGAACCCCGTTGATGTACAGATCATGATCTGCCAAGTTGCCTGCAAGATTTAGTGCTATAGACGTAACGGTGACCATAGTCCAGGTTTCTAATGGTACAAAATTAGGAACAGAAGATCCACTCCAGAATCCAGATGCGTTTCCAATGTCATCCACCTTGATTCCAACTTCTCCAGCAGCATTTACAACAAGAGCCCATCCTATAGTGGAACTCGTTTCGTTTTGAGATGTTCCAATTATCCAGGTTTCCGCAGAACTACTGTAACGATAAATCCAGAAGTTAACGGTAAATTCTCGGAAAGCTTGTCCTTGAATAGCTTTCCCTGCGATTTCGTCACCTACCGTTGTCTCCAGGATGTCAAACTCCCCATCGAATCTAACCCCAATAGGCTTTGTACTTCCTCCTTCTGAAGATCCAGACCCAGCGTCTCCTATCCAGAAGTTTTCTTCAATTACTTGAGATCCTAAAATGCCATGATGCCCAGCCCCAGATGAATCGAACACTGTACTTCCAGAACCTTCTACGAAGTTGTAGATTACTTGGGTTGAAGAATCTCTGGTTACACCAGGCAAAATACGAGGAGTTCCTGTGGCAAAGTTTACTCCTCTTGGGAGAATTCTATCAAAAGGAGTCCCCGAAATGAATCTTCCTTGACTAAAGTGTTTGTCTTTATTGAATGTGAAGACGCCGTAGTAATATATTTGACTTTCAGTCAAGTCTTCATTTTTGACTGCATCAAAAATTCCTTCTCCCACAATAATGCCGTCTGCTGGGTGTTCGGGGAACCTATCTGTTCTCCGAACAACTCTTACTCCGGCAAAATCATGGACGCTATCTTGAAAAGTGTCTTGTAGTAGCTGGTTAAGGTTTTGTCCCTCACCTGATGATAGAAAATCAGACGATGCCTGAGTGACTAGTAGCTCACTTGTAGTAAGAACGCCCCCAAAGCTCACCAGATTCGCTGTTATGGTGCCTGGGTATGTATCACGGAGTTTGGTTAACAAACGACGCAAATAGGTGTGACGGTCAGCGCTGGCATCGTTCCAAGTCATGGACCCAGACTCGTCCAGTATCAGTGTGACTAAACGGTCCTCTAACTCTAGAACAAGAGAATTTGTTCCGTCCTCTGCACCAGTTCTAAAATGTTCTCCAGAGGTGAAGTCGGATATATCTATATCGGCGCGAGCCGGGGAACCTGTCTCAATGGTCCCGTAAGGCGTGAGAGCTTCATCGAATTCGTGTAGTTCAAATGAAAAATTAGCCATTACAATTCTGCGAAGTTTTGTCCAAAATCTGCACTAATCCACGCCGTACCAATGCTGGTAGTCGGGAAAACAAAGTCCCATGATGGAAAATGTTCAAAACTACTTTCTCCTCCTATTTGCCAAAATTCTATCGAAAGTCCGTCAGAGTAATTTACCCCAGTTCCACTAGCGATATTTTGTAAACCGTAGTTATATATTCCAGAAGCCGTGATAATCTCCGATGATAGCCACTGAGTTACAATCGAAGAATCAGGTGTCGGATTCACCAAATCATCCAAAGTTCCGTAAGCAGACAGGCTTCTGACTCGGGCTGCCGTATTGAATGGCCCTTCAGATAGGACTATTGGGGTAAAATCTAGGCCACCAGACGAGATCGTTTGATCAAAATTGCGATCTTGTGTGAAATACCATTGGTCTAAAACCGCTGTGGTAGCGTCACTTAGATATACAGAAAAGGTGTTCTGTCCCCCTGCTTGTGAATAGAATGATCCGAATTTTGTCCACTGGGGAGGGCCGCTGACAGTGCCCAAAATCATTTTTCGCATATCGGTTGTGTCATCATCAAAAGACCAATACACTCCTTCTGGGCTAGTGTATCCGAGTCCCCATAGATCATATGTTCCTGGCCTATCTAGAAATAATTTATACTTGATGAAAGGAGCGTTCATTCCCGCGTCTGCTGAGCTAAGATAAGAAACTGATTGTAGCGTATTCTCTATTGTAGTTCCAGAGGTTTCCCAGTCTTTACTCGGGTCCCAGTGGATCACTGGCTGAAAATTCCATGTATTTCTTCCACTCTGAAAGGCCGCTGCTGCAAACGACAAAGTTCCACCAACCCCTACGACCATGGTCTGGATGACTGAGTTTGTCGCAGTTAGATTCAGGGATATTTTATCTACAGTTTTTGAACTACTAAATTCTGCGATTTGAGCCAGGATAGTTCCTAACTCAAATGTGGGTTTAGACTGGGTTATTAGTTGGCTCATTATCCGAATACTCCTGTCACAGGAGTAATATCCACAGTTTTGATGACATTGTGGGAAATCACTACTAGCCAGTGTTCGACAGCAGTTTCTCTCAATAGTATTTTATGAATAGTCAAAATTTCCGGGACTTCATAACTCAGCCATTCATTGTCCAAGAACCTGTAGATTTTCTTTCCGGCAGAACAGTAAAATGCATCTGTTCCTAAGTCAATATCACTAACATTTAATTGAGCCGAAGCAGTCGAGCTGCTCTCCAAATCAGTTTGTAATCCGAATTGCACACTATCCGAAAGAATGCTATTTCCATCATTGTAGAGTCCTTTGTCTGTCGCAATCCATGTCAAACTTTTGAATCGGACTACCTTGTTTATTGCAGAGAGGCTATTGGACGTCGCTTGCCCACTTAAAGCAAACCAGTCCAATCCGCTGCCGGATGTGTAAAACCATTTGTCAGACTCTGCTATCATAAATGTGGTTGATTCAATGTTTCGTATACGCTGAGTGAATGCTGTCACAGATGGGGAGTCATCACTTAGTTGACCAGATAGACTTAAGCTCGAAGGAAACCATGTGCCAAAATTATTGTCCGAATAGAATATACCACTTTCAGTTCCTGCTATTTTGTTGCCACTCAAAATAGAAAAGTTGTATATTTTCTGCGGCAGGTTGATTGTGTCTAAATCTGTCCAGGTTAGTCCAGCATCTATAGTACGGAAAATATGCCCAACTTCCGAATCTTTTTCCTCTGCTACAACATAAATATCATCTTCATTAAGAACGAATATGTCCCAAATAAACAATGCATTGAGCCCGTTTCCTGGTCTAATAGATTTTTCAAGCGTTAATTCCCCTGAGACGTTTAATTCATATTGCAAAATATCACTGTCAGTTCCTACCCAAACTCTCTCTGCGAGGTATGGATTTTCTGTAAAAATTTGAACTATATTAGCAAAATGAGATTCCCGGATGTTGTCTACTGCCAAAATTGAAGTGTAATCTACAGTCGAATTGAGTGTGTCATACCAACTGCTCGTATGAGCTGCGTAAAATTTACTCTGAATGTTGCTTACTCTATAACGATCAAAGAGAAAATTGTGGTTGGTTTCCAGGAAAATACCTGCTTTGATCATATTGGTGTAATGGGCTCTCGTTAAATGGGAAGATAATCCTGTGTTGACAGCTTCCATTTGGTCTTCTAGATCTCGGTGTGTAAATTCCCCTGTATTTGAGACGTTTGCATTGAAAACCGTGATCAACATTCTGTCATATTTATCAAACACATACTCCAGTCTTGCGTCTGCATCTGTAGTGTTGGTAAATATTGTCAAGAAATCAATTTCTCCTGTTACGGTGTCGATGTTGATGCCCGTGGAGTTATTTGCGGTGAAGTTTTCCTGTGTTTCCAGAAGTTCTGCCCGACTGTTAGCTTCGCGAAGTGTAGCAGTGATCCCGGCCACGTTGATTCTGGGGAAAACATCCAATCCATTGTTCAGGACAGCAGCGTTCGTGATCAGGGACAGGAATCGAGTATAGTTTTCCATAAACTGTATGATAGTGGTGTCGTTGACAAGCGCCGATGAATCTCCTCCTCCTTCTATCATGTTAGTGATGTTTGCGAGTACCTCAGTCAATTTGGTCGAGGCATCGGGATCTAAGCTATTGAAGGTGTTGAGTGATCCAACAATAGGTGCCAGTTTGCCTTGAAGAATTTGTAGTTCACTAAGTATTTGAGCTTCATCTAGTCTGAAATCTAGCCACTTGGGCAACCCATTCATATAGATAAACACATCGGTATCAGGATTTGTCTGAACCCATCCATCGTTGACTGGTATGAATATTTTTCGTGGAATATGAGCTGCTTTGTAAATAGTATTGACTGGCTGCGGATTTCTAAACACCAGAACGTTATTGAATGCATTGTAGACATATCCGATGCTTAATTCTGTGTTTTCCTGGAAAAATGAGGGCAACTCTTTATTTGGGAATTGTTCTTTAATGCTAAGGACGTTGTCTTCATCCGCCATCATGATTCTATTTTCTTGTCCGATAAAAAGCTGATTAACGTCGGTTCCGATTTGTATTGCGTTAAGACAGAACGCCACGCCTACTCGTCCGTTGATATCTAGACCAGGGAGGACCCTAGAAAATGCAGTGGTTAAATTAGGGATGAATAGTTCATCTATATCATTGGAGTAAACTCCTTTGCCAGTAGAAACATAGAGTCGTCCTGAAAAATATTCAAATACCCAGATGTCAAATACGTCATGTTGAACTTCGAAATTAGCCAAAACTGTAAAATCTGTTTCAGTTCCTAATTTTCTAAGAACATGTTTCCTTGTGATACAGATAACATTAGGTATCAGTGAATTAGCGCTTATATTGGCAAATTGGAATGCGGGCAATCCTTGAGTAGACATGTTTGTATCTTGCCAAGTTGCCCCTTGATCAAGAGTTTTGAAGATGCCAATATCAGTGCTTACCCATATCTCGTCTATACCCGAACCAACGTCGTTGTGATATAATCCATAGCAGTCAGTGGTAAAAGCAGTGACTGGCTGTGTTTGACGCCATGATGCAAAGTTGTTGATCAAACCTATCTCAAACCAGTAGACTCCCTTGTCAGTAGATACGTACATGTTGCCAGTAGCATCTTCTGCAATATCACGAATGTACTGAACCCCTGTCAACCCGCTTGTTTCAAACCAATTCTCCATATCTGTAGCCAACAAAACGGTATTGGTTCCAACTGCCCAGGTGAACGGATTATTGACAGCTTTGTAGAATTTATGAACAGGAGTTTCTACAAGACGAACAGAATTCCATGAAGTCCCAAAGTCACGAGACAACATTAGACCTTGGCTAGTTCCTGCAACCAGTGTGTCATCTACTTGCTCCAGTTTGTCGATATAGATGTACATGGGTCCAGCCGGGTTGGTCTGCCCTGGCACTATAGTAAATGCCAAATGTTCTAAAACTCCAAATTCGCTATCAAGGAGACCATTCGAATCAGCAGAAAATGGTTCTATGATTTCCTTTTCTAAATCAAATTCAATCTCTTGCCAGTCTAAGCTAGAAGTGACCAGTTTTCCTTTGGGGGCGATATTGTCAAGACTATCCGTAATAACTTCACTGACTCCGACCCATTCGATAGGACCAACTACTCCCCCGTTTGACCCTGTGTCAGCCTCTATTGCTGCAATTTCTCGTACTCCCAAACTTACATATATATCAGTGTCCTGTGTGAGCATTTTGAATTTGAGCCGTTTTTTTAAATCGATCACAGGATTTGGCGCAATTACAGTGTCAAATGTTGAGATTCTTACCCATCGAGTAGGTTCGGAATCTTCGAATTCAAAAGCAAAGACGTATGATTTTTCACTTTGAAAGAACTCTTCATCAGTGACTTCTGCAATATCCACTGCATCCTGTTTGAGATTTGACAAAGTATCTGTAGCGAACGATGGAAGGCGGAATCCTACGGATGCTCCATCATCTTGTTGGTCCCAATCTATCACTTCATCAACGAGCCCATTCCCCTCAATAACCGAAAAGAATGTCGTTCCGTCGCCGAAGTTTTTAGTAGTGTCAGTGTTTCCCTGAGGAATAATAAAAGTGTGATTACTAAACCTCTCTAGATTAAACGACTTAGGCAGGAGCGCTTCTCTGATGCGTCCTTCATGGCCGATAGAAGGTGTTTGTTCTTTATTTAGACGACCAAATGCGACTTGTTGTGCATGTATGTTATCAAAACGATTAGCAGGCAATACTCCCTGAACTTCTTCAACGCCTAAAACTCTCATTTCGATAGTTGGAAGATCTTCTGTGACGTTGCCTGCGTCATCTACGGCAACTATGGGCTCTGAAAAAATCAACCTACGTGTGACAGAGTCTACTTCAAAGAAAAACTCTGGGAATCTACCGTTTACTTTGACAACAAACCCTGTGCCACTGATATCCAGTTCTTCTGTTGTAAAAATTCGACCATCTATAGTGTCCCAATCAGTGACGATTAATTCAGGACGCAAGTCTATGCGCTCTGGATCAAATCTGCTCCGTTCTTTATGTTTATGAGACAAAAGTCGAATTGAGGTAATCTCACTGATCGGATCTTCGAGATTTAACAAATCACGTCGTCCTACAATGTCCAAGATTCCAAATGCTGTGGCATTCAATGTAAGACTTCCGAGAAAGATTGAATTTTTAGGAGCTATATTTGATATTTGAACTATTATATCGCTATCGTTTAGCGTTTTGTCGATAAGGTAATAAAACGTTGTTCCATTTATGAGTGGAACATTTTCGTCGAGATAAGATGTGGTATTTCGATCTACTGTAGCTATCGTTTCCCATAGATGCAAGTTGCCAACCGAACGTTTGATCTCGAAAGAGTCAAACTCCTCTAAGAGAGAACTCCATGTAACCAGAATATCATCGCCTACCAAAGATAGCTGGACGTTATCTGGTTCTATAATTATTCCTGATGGTTTTGGAATAATCTCTATAAAGTTCAAATTAACTGCCCCGTCTGTAAGGTGTAAAGATTCTTGCGCATATAAATCTACAGAAGTTATGTAATATGAATATACTTGATTGTTCTCTAATCCAAAATCTGCAAAATGGTTTATAGTGTTAGGGACTGTATCTATCATGGTCCAGTCTGTTGCTACAGTTGTGATTGACCCTTGTTTTCTGTAGATGTTATATGACACTACTGCTATGTCTGGACTCGATAGCCACGTAAACGAGACTTGACGATCTCCAGATTGCGGAGAGAAATTTCTTGGTAAAGCAGGAGGAGGGAAGCCTCCAGACAACAGGGTTATTTCCACGGTCACATCGGATGGCCCCGCAACATCATTGCTATCGAATGGAGTAACCGTTATTGTGTATGTATGGTTTAGTTCTGCATCAAAACGAAAAAATTCCACTAATCCAAGATTGCTATTTACTATAGTTCCAGACGGGTAATCTAAATCAAGATCGTCATCCACTACCTGTATCAGAATATATGAGGCGTCTGGTTGATTGTCCCAGGTTACGGTGATTTCGCCGAGATTCGCATCAAAAGTAGATTGCAAATTTCCAACCGGAAGTGGTTGCCCAAAATCTGTGGTAAAAAACCTGAGATAATTTCCTTTGCTCTCTTGTCCGTTTTCAGATATTGAAGTCAAACGAAATGTGACTAGAGAATCTTGTTCTATAGCAAAAAACCCGATTCCATCAAAAGTATA
>SDBT01007937.1_pt1 | contig 17412 bp, 15 predicted proteins | sample 2277101 | NCBI WGS metagenome assembly SDBT01 (sample SAMN10404973, study PRJNA504765) | marine sediment metagenome | isolation source: marine sediment core GS10_PC15, 103 cmbsf | place: Arctic Ocean: Southern Knipovich Ridge | collected 2010 | reverse complement strand
ATTTCCTGCGCAAGGCCGCCCGGGGCGGATATGACCTTGCGGTTTGGCCATGACATGCGCACACGAGAACTTCATCCCGGCCGGCCGCGCTCGGCCGGCGGAATTCACTCCAGCACGAAGGGGTTCATCATGCACCGAAATCACTCGTTCATACTGACGGCCTTGCTGCTGGGGGCGATGGTTCCCCTGGCGGGCTGCCAGGGAGCGCTGTTGGCCTTCACTCCCGGCCCCAGCGGGGCGGCCGGGAGCCGCGCCCGGGGCCCGGCCGACCAGGAGGCGGACATGGCGCTGCTGGCGGCGATGGGGCCGCCCCTGGAGGCGGCCGAGTTGGAGACCCCTCACCTCTCGGCCGTGACGCCGCGGAAGGTCATTTACTCGGCGGACCTGGCGATCCTGGTCGCGGACGTGCTGCAGGCCGTGACGCGCACGCGCAAGATCGCCGAGGAGGCAGGCGGGTACATGCAGAAGATGACCCGCTCGGCCATCGAGATCCGCGTGCCGGCCGGGCAATTCGACTCGGCCGTCGCTCAAGTGGAGAAGCTCGGCTCCGTCACCCGCCGGAACATCACGGCCGCCGACGTGACGGAGGAATACGTGGACCTGGAGATCCGCCTGTCCAACGCCCGTGCCCTGGGCGCCAAGCTGGTCGCCCTGCTGGACAAGGCCACGAACGTCAAGGAGGCGCTGGCCGTGGAGAAGGAGCTGGCGCGGGCGCGCACGGAGATCGAACGGCTGGAAGGCAAGCTCAACGTGCTCGCCAGCCGCGTGGCGTTTTCGACCATCGTGATCAACTTCACGCCCATGGCCGACGCGCCCCGGCAACTGCGGACCACGCTGCCGTTCTGGTGGCTGCGGGGCCTGGGGCTGGGCGAGTTGATGGGTTTCGACGAAGGCCGGCTGTGAGCACGGAAAGGACACTCGCATGAACCGACTGCATGTAACGATCGCCCTCGTGGCCGCGGCCCTGTTGGCCGGCTGCCAGCCGACGATGGACATTCCCGCCGACTTCGTGCCGGTGGAGGGATGGGAAATGCAGTATCCCACCCGCGCCGTCTCCGCCGACGGGGTGGTGGTGGCCCTGCGCGAGCCGTACGACAATCCCAAGAACGGCACGGTGGAATTCTGGGCCGCCGCGACGAAGGGCGAACTGCTTCAGCGGGGCTACAAGCTCCAGTCCAGCGAGGAGATCACCAGCCGGGCGGGCCTCAAGGGCCGGCTGATGACGTTCTCCGCCGACGTGCAGGGCACCCCGTTCGCCTACCTGCTGGCCGTCTTCGTGGACAAGGGCCGGGTCCTGGTCGCCGAGGCCGGCGGCAAGGCCGACTCGGTCAAGCCCAAGGCCGGCGCCCTTCGCCAGGCCTTTCTGAGCGTTCGGTAGCCGGCCGGGGCGGCACAGAGAATCCCTTGCCGTAGCCGTGCACGGACGTACAATGCATCGATCAGCCCGATGCGTACCGTGCGGCATCGAGGCGGCGATCACGGGAGGTCGGCTCGGCCTTCCGCGGCAAGGGAGCGACCGTTGGCCGCGAAGTTTCAACCCATTGACGGGCACGACCAGCACAGTGACCGTCACGGCAAGGAGCCGCGACTCCACAAGTATCTCCGCGCCATGGCCAAGGAGGGCGCCAGCGATCTGCACCTCAAGGCCGGAACCGTGCCGCACCTGCGCCTCAACACCCGCATCGTGTCGGTCCGGGGCGATACGCTCAGCGGCGACGATGTCCTCGCCCTGGCCGAGGATATCCTCACCGACCGGCAACGGGCCTACTTCACGTCCCACGGCAGCATCGACCTGGCCGAGGAACTGGAAGGCGCCGACCGCTTCCGCATCAGCGTCTACCGCCAGCGGGGCGAGGTGAGCATCGCCGTCCGCCGGGTGCTGCGGGAGATCCCCACGTTCGACCAGCTCAACCTGCCGGACCAACTGGCGGGCATCGCCGAACACCAGGCCGGGCTGGTGCTGGTGGCCGGCATGACCGGCGCGGGCAAGAGCACCACCATCGCCGCCATGCTCGAGCACATCAACCTGACCCGCGCCTGCCACATCGTCACCATCGAAGACCCCATCGAGTACATCTATTCCGACAAGAAGTCGCTGGTCGACCAGCGCGAGATCGGCATCGACGTGCCCGATTTCGAGGTGGCCTTGCGGAGTTTGTTCCGCGAGGACCCCGACGTGGTGCTGATCGGCGAGATGCGCGATCGCGAGACGTTCCAGGCGGCGCTGCAAGCGGCGGAGACGGGGCACTTGGTCTTCGGGACCATCCACGCTTCTTCGGCCGGCTCGACCATCGCCCGAATCCTCGACCTGTACGAGAAGGAGTCGCGCGACCTGGCGCGACAGTCGCTGGGGTTCAACCTGCGGGCTATCGTCTGCCAGCGCCTGCTGCCGTGCCTGGTGGAGGGGATCGACCAGGTGCCCGCCATCGAGATACTGCTCAACAACGCCGTGTGCAGGCAGTTGATAGAGGAGGGCCGCGACAACGAACTGGGCGAGTTGATTCGCGACAGCCAATACGAAGGCATGCAGGACTTCAATCGGTGCCTGCTTCGACTGATTGAGACGGACTACGTGGACCCGAAGGTCGCGTTCGAGGCGGCGATCAATCCCGACGAGCTGAAGATGATGCTCAAGGGCATTTCCGCCTCGCGAACTGGCCGGATGGGCCGATAGCCGCGCGCCGGCCGGTGCGGGCGGCCGGGCGTGCGATTGCAAGAACGGAGCGCCAATGAGCGTGGAGATGGGCTTTGTGGCTGTGGGTGCGCTGCCGGGCGGGGCGAGCGTGTCGCTGGTGAAGACCCTCGCCGTGGCGGCCATGCTGCTGCCGTGGCTGTACGCGGCCACCTGGATCCACAAGGACGCCCCCCGCGTCCGGGTCCCCCAACTGCTCTGGGCAGGAGGCACCCTCGCCGCCGGCTTGCTGGGCGTGGCACTGTGGCTGCTGGTGCCCTGGTACTCGCTGGGGATGGGGATCTACCTGGTTCTGGCCGGTGGCGTGGTCGGCGTGTACATCGCCCAACGCAACCGCAAAGTGGTCCCCTCCGCCCGCGTGCTCACCAGCGAGCACATCCACTCGGTCCTGACCCGCCAGAAGAGCCAGACCGTGGAAGTGGTGCAGCGGATCAAGCTGTACGACTCGCTGGGCCGGCCGGTCTTCCCCCCCGACGAGGACGAGCCCGCCCAAAGGCAGGCCTACAACGTTGCCCAGAACTTCCTCAGCAACGTGGTGATGTTTCGCGCCAGCCAGGCCGAGGTGGTGGCGGCCGGGCCCAAGGCGGTGATCCGCTACGTGGTGGACGGGGTCGTGCAGCAGCGGCCCTCGGCCGCCCGCGCGGACGCCGAGAAGGTCATCGATTTCATCAAGCAGATCGCCAGCATGGACGTCGAGGATCGCCGGCGCCCCCAGGAAGGCAAGATCGCCCTGGAGGCCGGCGATGTGCCGCTGGACGTGGTGGTCTTGACCGCCGGCACGACCCACGGCCAGCGCATGCTGCTGAAGATCGTACAGGAAGTCGCCCGCACACAGCTCGACGAGTTGGGGCTGCCGGACGACCTGCTGGCCCGGCTGAAGAAACTCAACGCCGCCCCGGGCGGGCTGATCATCGTCTCCGGCGCCGCACACAGCGGAGTGACCAGCACGATGTACTCGCTGCTGCGGTGCCAAGACGCCTTCATGAAACAACTGGCCACGATGGAGCAGTCCTCCACGGTCGATCTGGAGAACGTCACCCAGGTCAGCTACACCGACCAGCCCGAGTTGGGCGGCCTGCTGGCGTCGCTGCTGCGGCGCGACCCGGACGTGGTCATGGTGGACCGCTGCGAGACGGCTCGCACCGCCCAGATAATCATCGGCGCCGCCCCGGAGAAGAATTTCCTGCTGGGCATGACGGCCGACAACAGCTTCACGGCCTTGGCCAAATGGGTCAAGCTCACCGGCGATGCCCGCCCAGAGGCCGTCAGGATTCTGCGGGCCGTCACCTGCCAGATCCTGCTGCGCAGGCTCTGCCCCGAATGCCGCGAGGCCTACCGCCCCGCGCGCGAAATGCTGGCGAAGCTGAACCTCCCGGCCGATCGGATCGACCGGCTGTACCGCCCGCGAACGCGCCCGCGCACCGACGATAAGGGCAACCCCATTGTCTGCCCCGCCTGCCGAGGCACCGGCTACTGCGGGCGGACCGGCGTGTTCGAACTGCTCGAACTCAATACTGAGGTCCGCCAACTGATCCTGGAGGACGCCTCCCTGTCCCGCATCAAAGCGGCCTGCCGGAAGAACAAGATGCTCTACCTTCAGGAGCAGGCCCTGCGCAAAGTCATCGAAGGCGTCACCGCTGTTGACGAAGTTATCCGCGCCTTGTCGAAATAAGAGGAATCGGAGAGTGCGATGGTCCTGGTTGTCCTGGCGAGCTTGCTGATCCTGGGCATTGCGTTCTACCAGTCCCTCCAAGGTCTGTTCAGCGCGATGATCATGACGATCCTGACGGTGCTGTGCGCCGCGTTCGCTCTGGGCTGGTACGACTCGCTGGGCGAGATGCTCGCCGGCAGGATGGGCGCGTATGCGCACGGCCTGTCGCTGCTGGCGCTGTTCGTGATCCCCTTGCTGGCGCTGCGGGAGGCGTTCGACCGGCTCATCCCCGGCAACGTGGTGCTGGGTGTCTGGGCGGATCGCATCGGCGGCGGCGCGCTGGGGCTGGTGACGGCGTTCTTGCTGGTGGGTGTGTTGGGGCTGGTGGTGCAGTTGCTGCCGATGGAGCCGACGGTTTATCAACCCTACGATGCCGCCCTCCAGCCCAAGACCACCGAGCCGCTGGCCTGGAGCGGAGGGTTTACGCTGTCGCTGGCGAAGGGCCTGTCGCGCGGGGCGTTGCGGCCGATTCTCAGCAGCCAGCGGTTCCCCGATGTGCATGACGACCTCCGGCTGGAGGCGTTCTGCGCCCGCTCGCGCCCGAAGGGCGCCCGGGCCTCGACCCCGACCACCGCGCTTAAGGTGATCGACGCGATCGTGCTGACCGCCGGGAAGGGGGCGTCCGCCGGGGCGATCGCCGAGTTGGAGCGGATCCGCAGGTCCGTGCCGAAGTACCGCCGTCCGCTGACGCGCGGGGACGAGAAGGTCCTGGTGGTCCGGGTGGCGGTGGATCAATCGGCCCGCAACGAGAACGACGACTGGTACCGCCTGCCGGCCACGCAGTTCAGGCTGGTGACCGCGGCCGGGCGGAGCTTCTACCCCGTGGGGTACCTCACCCACGCCGGCGTCTGGCAGGTGAATACGGCCGAGACCGACGCCCACCTGGCGCGCGTGACGGACATCCTGGTCGCCCGGCCGTGGGCCAAGAAGGGCGGCCCGGACAAGCTCGTGGTGGACTGGGTCTACCGCTTGCCCGCCAACGAGACGCCCGACCACTTGGTCTTCCGCCGCACGGCCGTGGCCACGGTCAAGGCCCACACAGGCACGCTCTCGCGCGAGGCCCAGACGACGGCCCTGCGGCCCAAGCCGGTGATCGGCACGGCCAAGTTCTCTCCCGTATCCGACGGGCTGCTGGCCCCGACCGAGGCGAGGCTGTCCCACGACGTCTCGCGCGGCGCCGTGCCGCTGCGATACGTCAGCGAAAAGCCCCCGGCGCCCGTTCGAAGCTGGGCGCACGAGAAGAACCGACTCAAGAACATCGTGGTCTCCGGCTCGGCCGAGGCGCTGAACCCGCGCGGCGTGGGCACCAACATCGGCCGCTTCATGGTGCCCAGCGGGAAGGTGATGATCCAGGTGGAGTGCCGGGTCAACCCCGCGGGCAAGCTGCCGGCCGGCATCCTGAGCGGAGCCCGGCCGACGCTGCTGCTGGACGACGGCTCCCGGGTGGAGCATGTGGGGGCGGCCGTCCTGTATCGCAAGGACAACCAGCCCCAAGTCTGCTGGTACTACGATTGGCAGCGCGCGCCTGGGCCGGTGGACGGACTGTTCGCCCAGGCCCTGGCCGATAACGCCGACACCGCCCAAAGGGTCATGCTGCACTTCCTGGCGCCGGCAGACCAGAACCGCAGCATCGTGCAACTGGAGTTGGATATCCCCAACAACGTGCCTTCGCGGTATCTGTTCCCCCTGGAGTTGCCGTTGCGGTGTGGCCGCCGGTAGCGCGGACGTGCGACGGAAGCTCAGGCGGGCTTCGGTTGAATCCGAACGTCGTCGCCGAAGTCGCGCAGCGCCGCCAGGTGCTTCTCGCTGAGGGTCGCTTCCATCCGGACGCTGCTGCCTTCGAAGGTCTCTCCGTCCACTTGGGCAAAGCGCGACAGGAATTGCATCAGCCTGCCGTTGGCGCAATCCGCCTCCAGCAGCACCCGCACCCGCCGGCCGCCGATCCGCTGCTGCACGGTCGAGATGAGTTGTTCGGCGTTCTCGCCGGTGGCCGCCGAGATAAAGACCGCATCCGGATGCTTGCCCGACAGCACCACCCGCATGCTCGGGTCGCGCAGCCGGTCGATCTTGTTGAGCAGCAGGAGCTGGTCCTTCTCGCTGCAGTCCAGCTCCGCCAGCACGCTGTTGACCGCCTCGATCTGCGCCAGCACCTGCGGGTGGGACGCGTCGGCCACGTGAATCAACAGGTTCGCCCCGATGGCCTCCTCCAGCGTCGCCCGGAAGCTGGCCACCAGGCGGTGGGGCAGGTCGCGCACGAACCCGACCGTATCGCTGAGCAGGGCGATCTGCCCGTCGCCCAGGTTCCAGCGGCGGGTCTTCGTGTCGAGCGTGGCGAAGAGCTGATCGGCCACGTACGCGTCGGACCCGGTCAGCAGGTTCATCAGCGTGGTCTTGCCGGCGTTGGTGTACCCGACCAGGCAGGTGAGGAAATGGTCGCTGCGTGAGCGGACCAGCCGCTGCTTTCGGAGATCGATGGCCCCAATGCGGCGCTTGAGTTGGGAGACGCGTCGCTGGACCAGCCGACGGTCGATCTCGAGCTGCTTTTCGCCCGGGCCGCGCGTGCCGATACCGCCGACCGCCGATGCGGCTGTGGCCGCGCCGCCCGGCATCCGCTCCAGGTGCGTCCACATGTGACGCAGCCGGGGGTACGTGTACTCCAACTGCGCCAACTCCACCTGCAAGCGCGCCTCGTGCGTCTGCGCGTGCGCCGCGAAAATGTCCAGGATCACCTCCGAGCGGTCCAGAACCTTCCGGTCGACGATCTTCTCCAGGTCGCGGACCTGGGCGGGGGACAACTCGTTGTCGAAGATGACCACGTCCACGTCATTCTGCTCGACGCGGGAAGCGATCTCCTCGGCCTTGCCGGGGCCCACATACAGCCCGGGGTGGATCTTCGTCCGCTTGGCGACCATCTCGTCGGCGATCACGGCCCCGGCGGTCTTGACCAGGCTGCGAAGCTCTCCGAGGGGATCGTAACGGTCAGTCTGCGTCTTCGGCAGGAAAACGCCCACCAGCATCGCCCGCTCCTGGGCGATCTTCAACTGCGTTCGTTTGGGTTCCGCCATAGGGCTCCTTGCGTACCTCCGCAGACACATAATTATATCGTGCGATTCGCTGAGTTGCAGGTGTTTACGGGCGTGTTCAGGCCCACTGCTCGACGATTTTCCCGGCTGCGGCGGGCAGGACGCCGGCCAGCCGGGCAAGGTCCAGGATGGTGAAGCGCGAGCGGATTTCGTGTGCGTGGGTCAGTGCGGTCCGCAGTCGGTCGCGGTCGCAGCCGATGTGCTCGCACCGGCAGGCGGCGCCGGCCTGGGCCAGGCAGTCGCGAATCCGCTCGGGCGGGCGGACCATCGCCCCCAGCGCCTCCCGCAGGCGGTCCCACCGATCGGCGTCGGCCAACAGCCGGCGGGCCTGGTGGAGGCGGGGGAGCTTCTGGACGTACTCCTTGGCCACCTCTGGGGCGATCGGCCCCCACAAGGCCGGATCGGTCCCGCCGGTCGGCTCGGGGAGGGAGGGCGAGTCCGTCGCCAGCACGCGCCGGTACAGTTCCGAGGCGATGATCGTCCCCAGCCCCACTTGCCGGCCGTGCAGGTCGTGGGCGGCGCCGTCCACGGACGACATCATGTCCAGACTGTGGCTGATGAGGTGCTCCCCGCCCGACGCCGGGAAGGACGTGTCCGCCATGGTCATGGCCACGCCGGTCAGCAGCAGCGCGCTGAAGACGGCCTCGATGGCATCGGGTCGGCGGGCCGGCAGATCGCCCGGGCGGTCGAGGTAGAGCGGCTCGATCTCCTCGATCAGGGCCGTGGCCTCGCGGCAGAAGAAGTCACCGAACAGCACGTGGTTGGCGTACCAGTCGGCCGAGCTGATGGACTTGGCCAGCACGTCGCCCAGCCCCGAGGCGGTCAGCTCGTAGGGGGCCTCGATCAGCACGCTCGGGCGCGACGCGACCACCACAGGCGCCCGCCCGTACACCAGCCGCTTCACCCCGGCGATGGTCGGGGCGATGTTGGCCGAGGCGTAGCCGTTCATGCTCGCCGCCGTGGCGAAGCAGACGTACGGCAGGTCGCGCTCCAGGGCGATCCACTTGCCCATGTCGCTGAGCACGCCGGCCCCGACCGGGCACAGCAGGTCCGCCTCGCCCAGCCGCGGTTCCAGGGCCGAGCGGGTGTGGTCGTCGCAGACGGGGGATCGGCCGGGGGCCGGGTCCGCCAGGAGCAGCTCGTTGACCTGCCAGCCGGCCTTGGCGAAGGCTCGGGCCACTTCGGCTCCGGCGGCTTCGCGCGTCCGCGCGTCCGTCAGCACGGCCACGCGCCGGCCGGGGGTGACCGTCTCGCACGCCGCCGCCAGGGCGGCCGGAGCGTCCTCGGCGTAGATCACCTCCCGCGGCTGGATGCGGTGGGTCTTCCCGCAGGAGCACGCCAGCGTCTTGCCGTACAGATCGGCCTTGTGCATGGCCCGTTACCTCAGTCCAGTTGGAACGTCGCTGCCGCCAGCGACAGCGGGGGGAGCTTCACGACCGCCCGGCCGCCGGCGACGGACACTTCCGTCAGCGGCGCCGGTGCGACGACGTCGGGGTCCTCGAACGAGTTGGCGGCCTTGGCGTCCGGGCCGGTCAGTAGTTCGCCGTCGGCCAACGAGCCGATCCGGCGGTCCGCCATCTCGACGTGCAGCTCGGCCGGCGAGTCGCCGCTGCGATTAGTGGCGAAAACGCTCAGCCGGTCGCCCTCGAGAATCGCGCTGGCGTCGATGAATCCCGCCGGGCCGTACTTGTCCGTCTCGTACGTCGGCCCGGACAGCGCCGGCCGGAGGGAAACACCCGCACGCCGCCGCGAGAACATCTCCAACGGGTGGAAGATCGACTGGATCAGCATCTCGTCGCCCCGCGTCAGGATCGGCGCGATCACGTTGACCACCTGCGAGAAGTTCGCGATCTTCAGCACGTCCGCGTGGCGCAGGAAACTGTGCAGGAAGCCCGCCACGACCAGGGCGTCCTCGAGATTGTATACTTCCTCCAGCAGGTGCTCCGCGGTTTTGCCCCGGCCGTCCTTATCGTGGTTCTTGTACCAGACGTTCCACTCGTCGAAGCACAGGTAGGCGCGCTTGGCGCTGCGGCGCCTGGCCTGGACGTAGCGGCAGACGGCGTCCATCTGCTCGATCTGACGGTCGATGGCGGTCCCGACGGCCAGGTACTCGCCCGTGTCGCCCGAGGCGTTGCCCTCGTAGCGGTGGAGGCTGACGTAATCGGCCAGGTCGCCCACGTATTCGAGCACGGTCCGGTCCCATTCCATGTAGGTCGGCTGCCAGGGATTGCACGATCCGGCGACGACCAGCTCGACGGATGGGTCCATGTCCTTCATCATTTTGCCGGCCTGCTGGGCGCGGATGGCGTACTCCTTGGCCGGCACGTGCCCGAGCTGCCAGGGGCCGTCCATCTCGTTGCCCAGGCACCAGAGCTTCACGCCGAACGGCTCGGGCGAGCCGTTGGCGGCGCGGAGGTCGGCGTACTGGGTGCCGACCGGTGCGTTGCAGTACTCCAGCCAGTCGCGGGCCTCCTCGGGCGTGCCGGTGCCGAGGTTGGCGGTCAACATGGCCGTCCAGCCCATCTTCCGGCACAGGCCGACGAACTCGTCCGTGCCGAAGGTGTTGGGCTCGAGGCTGTTCCAGGCCAGGTCGCGCACGGCCGGACGCCGCTCGCGCGGGCCGACGCCGTCGCGCCAGTGGTAGCCGCTGGCGAAGTTCCCGCCGGGGTAGCGCATGGCCGTCATGTTCAGCCGCGCCAGGGCGGCGCAGACGTCGGTCCGCAGGCCGTCCGCGTCGGCGTGGCCGCTGGCGGGCTCGTAGACGCCTTCGTACACGCATCGGCCCAGGTGCTCCATGAAGCCGCCGAAGAGGCGCTCATCCACCGCGCCGATGCCGTACTGACTGTGCAGCGTGAGGGTCGTCGGTTCCATTACCGTTGGTTCTCCAGCGGGACAGCAGGTGGTCCCGGCCGCTGCCGGCGGCCGTCACTGTACCCCCGGCTCGCCTCGGGCGAAAGCCGTAATCGCCCCGCCAAACCGCCCATTTTGGGCCCGATTCCTTGCTTAAGGGCACGCGCCTTCGCGTCGATATCGACTGAGACGAAGGCCCGATGGTCGGGACCACTCGTTACGGTAAGTTACGCATAAACAGGCGTTTGCCTCATTTGAGGACTCGGAAAATGGACCAGGATCCCAAGCCCAAATCCAGAACCGTACGAATCATCGTTATCGCCGGCGCGGTCGTCGGCTTGTGTGCGGCGACCTATCTCATCGGCCCGAAACTGGCACGAAGCGCCGTGGCCGGCAACCAGCTCGACGAGACGCGCCAGCAGGTCGAGTTGCTTCGGGCGGAGCGGTTGACGTTCGAGAAGGACCTGGCCGGCATACGCGTGGAATTGGCCGAGCAGACCGATCGCGCGGAGAAGGCCGAGGCCGAGACGTGCGACCGTGACGACAAACTGGCCATAGCGGCCAGCCGGGCGTCCGCCGTCACGGCTCAGCTCGAACACGTCGGCAAGGAGAAGGACTCGCTCAATGAGCGGCTCGCCTCCGTCAGGACCTCGCTCGAGCAGGAGAAGAGTCGGGCCGCCGAGGCCGGCAAGAAGATCGGCAGCCTGGCCTCTGACGTGGCCAAGTCCGCTCAGGCGCGCAAGGCGCTGGCGGGCCGGCACCAGGCCCTCACGGCCGACCATGGCAAGCTCAAGAGCGACCTGGAGGCGAAGCAGCGTGAGGCCGTCGAACTCAAGCGTCTGCTGAAGCTGCTGGACCTCGGTTCGGCCGAAGCGCCCGCCGACGGGTCCGCCGAGATGCCGATCACGCGCAAGGAACTGGTGGGGAAACTGGGCCACCCGGGCCTGATGTTCTCCAAGAACGACGAGCTGGTCCTGCGGTGGGACGGGGGCCGCACCGCTCGGACGGCCGGCAACGTGGCCACCACCATCGACGACACCCCGGCCAGCCGGGAGCTGCTGGGTTCCGGCGGGCCCGCATTGGCCGCGCCGCCCGCCGCCTGGCGGATCGCCGCCGGCGAGAAGCTCCAGTACGCCGACCTGGTCGGCATGTTCGGCCGGCCGGCAGGCATCAGCGGGTCCGGCGATCAGTTCGAGGCCTGGTGGTCAGTCGGCGCCTGGGCCCAGCAGGTGACCGTTTCGGTCACGGACGGCGTAGTCACCAAACTCGCCGGCCGGGAGCTGGACCCGCGCACGTGCTGCGAGCTGATTCGCCATCGCGCCGAAGCGTACCGTTCAGTTGACACAGCCGTCCTGCGCAGCGTCGCCGAGGCCCGCGCCGCCTACGACCGGGCCGTCGAGGTCATCAACGAGAAGCTAAAGGCCGACGCCGTCATCGCCGCCCGCGACGGAAACCACCTCGTCGAGTGTGTGGTGGCCCCGTTCGACTCGGTGGGCGCATGGGTGGCCCCCGTCGCCGGCTCCGAGGACACCATGACGGTCCGAGCGGCCGTGGACTGCACCTGGGTCAAGGACGACAAGACCCGCTCGACCGTTCGCGGCTACGTGGTGGTCACCATCAGCGGCCAGGGGGAAGACGAGAAGGTCAACGAGTTCGCCGTGCTCACCCCCGGCGACTGACTCAAGCGCTGCCGAAGCCCACGCTGAATTGATTACGGCGTGGCGGGTTGGGAGGAGACCCGTCACGCCGATTGTTTGCGCTGACGGTCTGCCGGTCCGGCGCCCTAGAGCAGGTAGTCGCCGTCCGGCTGGGCGAAGGAGCGGATTTCCCGGGCCAGCTCGTCATAGCCGTCGCGTCCGAGCAGGGCGAAGGTCGCCTGCTTGCCCAGTTCGACGGCCGGCTGGTCGTAGGCGTTGACGTCGAGCAGTTCCCCGGCCAGGCTGGTGACGTATTCGTAGAAGTACAGGAAGGCACCGACCGATTCGGGATCGATCGCGTCGAAGCGGATCGTCACGCTGGGGCGGCGGCTGGTGGCCAGGGCGTACTCCGTGGCCGTCTGCTCCGCGGCCAGCAGCTTCGAGAGCTTCAGCTTGCGGAGGTAGCTCAGCCCGCCCACGTCGGCGAAGACGTCCGGGATGCGCACGTCGCGCGGGTGCTTGTCGGCGACCAGGAAGATCACGAGCTTGTCGTTGGGCCCCTCGCGGTACAGCTGCACCTGGCTGTGCTGGTCGGTCGCCCCCAGGGCCTTGACCGGCGTGGGCCCGACGAACACCTCCCGCCCGCTGCGGTCGACGGCCTTGCCCAACGACTCGGCCCAGAGCTGGCGATACCAGTCCGCCAGGCCGAACAGGCGGTTGGAGTATGGCATCATCACGTGGATGGGCTTGCCCTTGGCGGCGAACATGAGATGCTGGACGGCCGCCAGCACGCAGGCCGGGTTGGCGCGCCAGTTTGGCTCGGACAGGCGGCGCGCCATGGCGTCGGCGCCGCCCAGCAGGGCGTCGATGTCGATCCCGCACATGGCCGCGCTGAACAATCCCACCGGGCTGAGCACGCTGAAGCGCCCGCCCACGTCGGACGGCACGGGCAGCGTCGCGTAGCCGTCGGCGGCGGCGATGTCGTGCAGCGTGCCCTTCTCGGCGTCGGTGGTGGCGACGATGCGCCCGGCGAAGTCCTCGCCCAGCTTCTTGCGGAGCATCTCGCGGACGACCATGAACTGGCTGGCGGTTTCGGCCGTCTCGCCGCTCTTGGAGATGACGTTGAAGACGGTCGTCTTGAGCCGTCTGCCCAGCAGCGCCAGCGTGTCGCCCACCAGGGCGGGGTCGATGTTGTCCAGCACGAACAGCCGGGGCCCGGAGCGCTTGCGGTCGCTGAGCAGATTGTAGGTGGCCGGGTTCAGCGCGGTCTGGAGGGCTATGTTGCTCAGGGCCGAGCCCCCGATGCCCAGAACCACCAGGTCGGTCGCGGTCGGCCTGTAGCGGCGGACCAACTCCATGACCTGGTCGCGGTAGTCCCTGCGTGCGGGCAGGGCGGCGTAGCCGAGCCGCCCGGTCGCGGCCTGGGCCCCGACGGACCGGTGGGCGGCGGCGATGGCCTCGGAGATGCCGTCCAACTCCCCCGGCGTGATGCCGTGGGCGCCCCCGATCGCCTCGGCCGTGGCGTTCTTCCAGTACAGGCTGATCATGGCGGCTTCCTTTCCTCGCGCGTGCGCCAGAAGCTTATTCGCAACGGCGGGGCGGTACAACCCGCCGGTCCCAAATGCGCATCGACCTGCCCGGGAGGCGCCGCTATGATGGCCCCAGATACGAACATGTCGCCGCAGGATACGAACAACTCGAGCGGCTGGCCCGGCGTGCCGTCGGCGCAGCCGTCGCCGTCGCCGGCGACTGCTCCTCGCAGGCCATCGACCGCGCTGGTGTGCCTGGTGGCGCTGGTCGGCGGACTGGTGGCCGTGCCGGTCGCCATCGTCCAGGAATTCCGGGCCGGTGCGGTGGGCTGGGTCGGCGCGGTCATCGTGGCCCCCATCGTGGAGGAGGCCCTCAAGCCGATCGGTGTGCTGTTCCTGCTGGAGAAACGTTTCCACTGGCTCCGCGGCGGCGGGCAGATCGTGCTGATGGCCGCCGGCGGGGCGCTGGTCTTCGCCACGATCGAGAACATCATGTACATCAACGTGTCCAAGGTTGCCAGCGGGACGGCTTACGTAATGTGGCGGTACCTGATCTGCACGGGCATGCACCTGACGGCTTCGACGATCTTCGGGCTGGGGCTGGCGAAGGTCTGGCGGAAGATGACGCTCGACGGCAAGGGGTTCCGGATCAAGGGGCTTGTGGCGTACTATGTTGCGGCCGCGGTGCTGCACGGCCTGTACAATGCCACCGTTTACATCCTCTCGGTGACTAAGGTGCTGACCTTCGAGTGAGGGCCGGTGCGGAGGGCGTCGGGTCCGGGCCGCGGCCTGACCCAGGAAAGGAGAATGGGATGCTCGTAAGTAACATCGACCACGTGCCGGGACAGCACGTCGTCCAGCACATGGGGCTGGTCTCCGGCAACACCATCCGCGCCAAACACGTCGGACGGGACATCATGGCCGGACTCAAGAACATTATCGGCGGCGAGATCAAGAGCTATACGGACCTGCTGACGGAGGCCCGCAACGAGGCCATCCAGCGGATGATCACCCAGGCGGAGGGCCTCGGCGCCAATGCCGTTATCAACGTCCGCCTGAGCACGTCGGCGGTCATGGCCGGAGCGGCGGAGCTGTTCGCCTACGGCACGGCCGTGGTGGTCGAGCCGGACCAGCAGGAGGCCTAGCCATGATGGCATTCGAGGGATGGAGCGGTCTCATCGGCGTGTTGGCCCAGGTCGGCATTCCGCTGGTGCTGATCACTCTGGGCTTTACCATCGGGCGGCTTCGGGAGAGGCGGCATTGGGAGTCTCTCGCCCGGCGGGAGGCCCAGCCCGGCCCGGCACTGACCAACCTCGATGCGCTGCCCGGGGGCATGACCCCCCGCGAGAGCTTCCTGTGCAACAGCAGCGTGGTGATCGCCAGCGACGCCTTCAAGAGCTTCGGCGCTTCGCTCAAGACGCTCGTTGGCGGCCGGCTGCGCACACTGGAAACGCTGCTGGATCGGGCCCGGCGCGAGGCGCTGGTGCGGCTGCGGGAGCAGGCGGCGGCCGGCGGGGCGGACATAGTCCTCAACGTTCGCATCGAGACGACGATGGTGATGAAGAAGTCGCCGGAGGTCCTGGCTTACGGCACGGCCGTCAAGCTGGCCTAGGTGAGCCATGACCGGACCCGAAGCCCAAGCGAGCCGGCCCCGTCCGCCCGCGGCGGTGTGGGTCTATCTGCTGGCCATCTGCAGCGGGGTCGTGGGGATTCTCGCGGCCGTCTACGAGGAGATTCTCCACGGCTCGTGGCTGGGGATGGTCCTGGTCGGCCCGGCCATCGAGGAGGTCTGCAAGGTCCTGGGGGTCATCCTGATCCTGGAAACGCGCGCCCACTGGTTCCGCAGCCGCCACCAGGTGGTGATCTGTGCGGCCCTGGGGGCGCTGGTCTTCGCGACGGTGGAGAACCTGCTCTACGTCCACCTGTATCACCCCAGCGGCGGCGCGGCGTTCGTGCTGTGGCGGTACGGCGTCTGCACGGCCCTGCACCTGACGGCCACGACCGTCTTCGCCGTGGGCCTGGCCAAGATGTGGCGGCACATCCGCCGGACCGGCGGCGCGTTCGACATCGACCTGATCTTCCGGTACTACGTCGCGGCCGTGGCCATCCACGCTATCTACAACACCAGCATGCTGGCCCTGGCCCTGACCGGCGTGCTGGAATTCTGATTGCCCCCCGCCCGGTCTCTGGACAATCGCGCCCGCTCTGATATCATGACCCCCATGGCGAAGCGAAGGCGCTCATCACCATCCGCCCCCGGCAAGAAGTCCGAGCCCATGACCTACAAGGACGCGGGCGTGGACATCGATGCGGGCGAGCGGATGGTCCAGGGCATTCGCGAGCTGGTCTGCAAGACCTACTCGCCGCGCGTCGTGGGCACGGCGGGTGGCTTCGCGGGGATGTTCAGCCTGGACTTCAAGCAGAAGCTCCTTCGCCGCAACTACCGCGACCCGGTGCTGGTGAGCTGCTGCGACGGCGTGGGCACGAAGCTCAAGGTCGCCTTCATGACCGGCAAGCTGGACACGGTCGGCATCGACCTGGTGGCGATGAACGTCAACGACCTGATCTGCACGGGGGCCGAGCCGCTGTTCTTCCTGGACTACATCGCGGTCGGGCGGCTGCACCCGGACCGGATGCGCGATATCGTGGCGGGCGTATCGACCGGCTGCCTCCAGGCCGGCGTGGCGCTGCTGGGGGGCGAGACCGCCGAGATGCCTGACTTCTACAAGGCCAGGGAATTCGACATGGCCGGGTTCGCCGTCGGCGTGGTGGAGCGAAACCGCATCATCGACGGCTCCCGGGTCAAGACCGGCGACGCGATCATCGCGCTGGCCTCGGATGGGCTGCACTCCAACGGCTATGGGCTGGCGCGGAAGGTAGTCTTCGATCGGGCCGCTCTGAAGCCCTCCGACCGACCGGCCGAGCTGGACGGCGCCACCGTCGGCCAGGCCATGCTCGCCCCGACCCGGATCTACGTTCGGGCCGTGATGGCGGTCCTCCAGGCGTACAAGGTCCGCCACGTGGTCAAGGCCATGGCGCACATTACCGGCGGCGGGCTGCCGGGCAACCTGCCGCGGATCATGCCCGACGGGTTGACCGTGCGAATCAACCGTGCCAGTTGGGAGGTGCCGGGCATCTTCGAGTTGATCGCCCGGGCCGGGCCGGTGGACTCCGTGGAGATGCTGCGCGTGTTCAACATGGGGGTCGGGTTCGTGATGGTGGTCTCGGCTTCGCACGCGGCGTCGGTAATGGCCAAGCTCCGCAAGGCGGGCGAGCGGTGCTGGCTGCTGGGCAAGGTCGTCCGCGGGGGGCCTGCCCTGCAGTGGGCGTAGCGGCCGGGCCTCGGCCGCGCAGGCTCTGGAGGGCGAAGTGTCGCCAAGTATATCCCCCGGTCCTCCTATAATGAGTGCAAAGATGAAGCAACGTCTATTCGTCATCGTGATACTGGTGTCGGCGGCCGGCTGGACCGGATGCGGACCCGCTCAGCCTTACCTTACCGCCGACCGGGTGGAGCGCGGGCTGGTGCTGGTCCTGACCGGCATCGAGGGCCGAAGCCGGTTCAACGAGGAGATCTGCCGCGGGCTCAGCGACGGCGGGGTCAATTGGGCCATCGAGCTGGTGGATTGGACCACGCCGGTGCCGGGGATGTTCCTGTTGGACCTCTGGTCCGAGGTCCGCAACCGCCGGAAGGCCCGGCAGATTGTCGATCGGATCGCTCGGTATCATATGGCCTACCCGTCCCGGCCGGTGCGGATCGTGGCCCAGAGCGGGGGCGGGGCGATCGCGGTGTGGATCGCCGAGGCCATGGGCCCGAAGGAGCGGCTGGACGGGATTGTGCTGATGGCCGCGACGCTGAGCCCGGAGTATCCGCTGCACACGGCCCTGACCCGCAGCCGCTGCGGCATCGTCA